>ERZ827197.69-NODE-69-length-142372-cov-8.288947_pt1 | contig 142372 bp, 106 predicted proteins | sample MGYA00519867_ERZ827197 | MGnify/ENA primary metagenome ERZ827197 (study PRJEB31778, sample SAMEA3449278) | human gut metagenome | biome: human gut; feature: human-associated habitat; material: faeces | place: United Kingdom | collected 2010/2012 ...
CGAACCCGCGTCCCACGAGGCCGGGCCCGCCGCCCGCGCCCCTCGCCGGCCTGGCGGTGACGGACGTCCCGCCGCGGCGCACGCCCCTGACTCCCGATTCCCGCACGACGCTCGTCACCCGGCTGCGGCCGATCCCGGCCGAATCCCGGCCCTGCGCCGACAACCGGGCGCGCGTCTCGTGCCCTTTGCCATGGTTCCATCATCTCCCATCGAGTTAGAGGAAATGCGGAACAAAAATCAGTTCATATCACACCTGATGATGAGCATAGTGCGATTAACGTTTTTTCTACGGGCCTGAAATACACAGATCAAGTGACTCTTAACTTCCTCAGCCAGTTAAACCAGATCAACAAGCCCATTACAGTCATTTTCTATGGAGATCATCTTCCCGGCATTTATTTAAAAGAAGATCAAGATCCAGACGATTCAGTCCTGCTTCATGAAGCCGATTATTTCATTTGGTCAAACGATGCGTCCCCATCTGCAAATGCCAAGCTTGACGATTTTGAAGCAGCGTTCTCTTCATCGAATTATTTCATGTCATCCGCAGCTGAGCATATGAATGAAAAAGTTTCGCCCTACCTAGCTTTGCTAACTAAACTCCACGAAGAAATACCTGCGATTAGCCGTGTCATCTCGAATAGGGGCGGAATCGGGCTCGGAACAGCAACTTATCTTCAATCCGACGGCACAGTGGCTGATTCTGACAGCATGAACAAGACGCAAAAGCAACTGCTAGCAGACTACAAGCTTGTACAGTACGATCAGACCTCTGGAAAAACTATCTAAAAGAAAGCGACTTCATGAGTGTAGACTGAAGAAAGCTTTGAGTCCGAAGACAATACGATAGAAGGAAACAATGGACAGGACGCCACTCGTTTCAATCATTATCCCCGTTTATAACGCGGAACACTATTTGCCATTTTGTCTCGACTCAGTCAAAAACCAGTCTTGGAGCAATCTCCAGATTATTCTTATCGACGATGGTTCCACTGATTCTTCGCCGCAAATTTGTGATTTATATGCTTCTAACGACAACAGAATTATTGTAAGGCACCAAGAAAATGGAGGCATTGCCAAAGCTCAGAATGCTGGACTGGATTTGGCGAAAGGTGATTATATCGCTTTTATTGATAATGATGACATAATGGCACGAGACAATATCGAAATATTATTTCATGCGCTAGTCTCCAATCATGCTGACATGAGCAAAGCCCGTTGGCAACAGTTTGGTATTTCGCAGATTCAAGAAATCAAAGCGAAAGCGTCAAATGATACAGCCCTTACAGGCAAAACAACATCTTTTAGCAATCCTCTACAGTCATATCAAACTGTTTTCAGCAAGCTATTTCGCGTTCTAGGAAAGATGACTGGCAAAAACACTGAAGCTCGTTATTTTAATGAGGCGAATTGGTGCCGTTTATACAAACGAAAGGTATGGGATGGAGTTCGGTTCCCCGAAGGTATTTACGCTCAGGACACTGCAATAGCAGGAGAGCTATATCTGCGGATGAAAACGGTAGTTGACGTCGACGCAACCCTGTATTACTGGCTACAAAGACCCGACTCTGTTACGCACAAGATGCGTAGCGCCTCGTTCTATCATGATCACATCGTTGCAGCTAAAAAAAACTTTGTTCTTTGCCAAAAAAATGGTATTATTCCAGCGCGAAGCTACTACACTCTTACGGGTAATCTCAAAGATGAAGGAAGAACTGCGAAGAATTCCACCGAAAAGCAACAGTTCAGAATTGACAAATTGCAAGTCACGAATTTAGTCAAGTCTCTTTCATTCAAAGATAGAGTAATCTGCAATTCTCTTAAATGGATAAGACTGATAGAAAAAAGAATATACGATATGAAAATCAAGAATATGAAATAGTGAATGCGCGACAACTTAATGCCGCGCATTCACTATTTCTCTTGTTGCTTTTCCAAAGAATTCGCATCTATTGTCGCCTGGTCGTTTAGATCAACAGCAATAGCCGCTCGAACGCCTTTCCACTTCTCTGCGACAAAAAGTGGATTGACCACCAGCCAATACAATTTGCGCTTCCACGAATATTGATGATCCTGCAGGATGAACTTTGAGCCTAATGTATAGGCACGAATCATCTGCTTAATAACGAATGCCATGGAAATTGGATCCATTGTTTTGCCAACACGCCGCACACCGACAATCTCATCAAACATACGTTTCTTGTAATCACGTAATTTAATCTCATTGGTATGCCATACATTGGCTCTTGGCGCATAGGCTTTGACATAACCGTGTTTGACAAGATCCTCGCCAAACTTCTGATCCTCCGCATATGGCACATCCTGATACGGAACGTCTCCAAGGAGCACAGACTTACGTGCCGCTGAATTAACGTCTGAGTAGAACGTAACTAGATCAAAAACTTGTTGAGAGTCAATAAAGTCATCCTCATAGAAAACCGTCGTTCCGAAGTCTGGACCAAACTGCTTAAAGGTTCGTATTATTTCTTCTTTGAGCAGGGGAAGAGCATTGGGACGAGGATCCTGCTTACCCATGACACCGGCAACTATAGGGAATCGCTCCATCGGTTGAATAATCTCATACAGCCATCGATCATGAGCGGGTGTTGCATCCTGTGTCAGATACACAACATACTCACCCTGGGCCATTTGAGCTGCCTGTTGACGTACCCTTCCGTGTGAGAAATCAGGCTTTGCAATGGTTTCATACCGAAAATGCTTAAACTTAGGCAACCAAGCTTTAATAATTTCGGGAGTACGATCTTTTGAGCTCGTATCGATAACTAGAATCTCATACTCAAAATCTGTCTTTTGTTTCAACAAGCTTTCAAAAAGCTCATCAAGATTGTCTTCACCATAATAGGTAGGGATGAAAACAGTGGCTTTAATCTCACTCATGGTTGGCAGTAGTCACCTCTCGCATGATAATTTTCGCAAACTTCTCATATGACGCATCCCAAGATGAGCTCTCCGCACTCTTGGAGATACGCTGGCATCTTGCTTCAATGTCAGGATCAGAGACAACTTCATCCAATCCTTTGGCCAATTCGATTGGCGAGTCCAACGTGTAGACAATGTCTGAGTTCTCTCCGATTACTAAGCGATTGTTCTCCCCATCGTTCATCACAGGAACACATCCTGCGGCAAGCAACTCAAGAGGGAGAAGCGATGCATTCGTTAGGGAAAGCACCAAACATGCTTGAGAGTCATGGTAAATTGAAGAAAGTTCCGCAGGACTGATGATTCCTCGATTTTCGTAGGGGAATGGAATGTCATAGTCAGACACATCCCAACCAAAGAAAACGATATTGTAGTCAGGGTGCATTTGATGGAACTTCGTCAAAGTCAAGACGCCGATTTCAAAGGCTCGCCTCTCAGTTACAGGTCTTGCATAGAAGCAAATCTGCTTCTTCTTTGGAGTTTTCTCAGTAGGACGATAGATATCTAGGTCTGCGCCAAAGTCGAAGAAATCAGCTTTCATGCCGTATTCTCCGACCTTTTTCGTCAGCCAACATCCAGCTGTAATACCGTAAAAACCGAAACGATAAGTGTTCTCAGCCAACACCGCTTTAGAGCCCATTCCGTAAAAGAGCGGCTCAAAATCCTGGACGAAATACATTTTATGGGCCGGATTCTTCATGTTGAAAACAGGATAAGCGGTTTCCCATCCCGTCGCGAACAGTACATCGATGTCTTCTTTTTCGGCCTGACTCATAGGTAGACAGGGAACATCAATGTCAAAATGTTCTTTCAACAACTGGTGAGAATAATCAGCTGGCTGCCGCGAAATGCTCTCATAGATGAAAAAAGTGATATTATGTCCACGCTCTTGCAACGATTTCGCAAAACGAGCGATTGTATGCTGACCACCACTACCAATACTGATGGGCGAAAGAACCCATCCAATATTCAACTTCGTTTTATTAATTTTCTTAGGCGCAATATACGGCTCAGTGACAAAGTCAGCTTTGACGACATCCTCCACAGATGTCATAACATCAATAGGGCGCTTCGGAATAACGCTTTGCGCTGCATGAGAACGCCTCAGCTTACGTTTCATAAAAGAAAGGCACCGCTCAAAAGTGACCTTGATTCCGTTGTGTCGAAGGTATTGGAAAAAAACGCTGATATATTTCACTTCTAGTTCCCCCTAATCATATTTTTTAGCTTACGTCCAGGAGCAGTAATTGTCCTACCTATCCTCCAAGAACTAGATTTTTCCATTACTTCGATACGGTTTTCCATTACTTCGATACGTTTACGCAAAATATCATTCTGAAGGGAAAGATCATTCTGTTTTTTTTGAGCGTCCTGAAGCTCCTCATCAAGATGCTGCCGAATTCTGCGCAGATCATCACATTGCTCCTGGAGCCATTTCTTATCGCCTTCCAAGAGAAGTTCGCGATTCAGGGAATGAAAACCTCTCGTAAAAAGCCTTATATACGATTCATTATCTGCAATGTGAGAAAAATCAACCGTTCGAAAAGAGCTATCACTATCAAAACCCGTGAAATTAGCAGCTTTTTCAATTAACCGTTCGCGTATTTTCAGATAAGACTCAGGATTTTTTTTCGGTGCGTCAACATCAAAAAGTGAATAATCATTAAGATATTCTTCATCGGTCGCACTGTTCACCAGCTCAGCTAATCCTGCATACCTTTTTTCGTCGTATTTACTTCGATCCTTGACTAAAAAGACTGGCGTCTCAAGTGCAAGCGCCGGAAGCATGGCGTGCAATCTCGTAGAAATAACAGCAGCGGCCGACTGATACAAATACAAGAAATACTCAGCCAACTGAAAACGATCATCTTGGCTCATATTTGCATCAAAATACGGCGATGCGTGTATGACCGAGCGACCGGTATGACTCTGAACCATCTCCACAACAGACTGAGGAACATCCACAGCTAAGACAAAATCACCTTTAGGAATACTTGGATCCCTCTGCAGAGTCAAAGTCATGCAACCAGAAAAATAAGACTCAACCCCATGTTTCTGTAAAAGCTCCAACGTTGAAAGATCTCTTGCCCCTACAGGACCGTGATCATTAAGATACTTAATACTCGTATCACTAAAAAAAGTATCAAGAACCTTAGAATCAGCCTGATCGATATACATTGATACAGTAAGGGGAATCACTTTACCGGACTTTGGAGGCCACTGATATGGCGCATGCATAAACCAGCCGTTGGTGATTATTTTTGTCTCCTCATCAGGACAGTACTCACCTAGTCTGTCTCGGTCTATATAAGCATCTACAGATGGCAAAAAACGCCTTGCCGCAATGCTCTGGATTTCATCCCCGATGTTCTCGGTCTCATATTTAAAAAGGCCGTATTTCATATTATCCCTCCATTGAAGACAGGACAAAATCGAAGTCAGGCTTCCAATTCTGACTCACGTCGACAGGAGCATGAACCTCAAACAACAATGCATTATTTGCCATTAGATAGTTTTCGCTTCTATCTTTCTTCTTCACTGCTACTTGCACTGAAAAAATACCATTAGGAAAAATGTTATCCACAGAAAGGCGTAGATGTATATTTTCCCCCTCGGAAAACGCGATTTTCTGATTAACGTTCTTATCATCGCTGGCGACACGGAAAACAATCTCTCCGACCTCGCTATTAATAACAAAAGTTAAAACCGCATCTTCTAAACTTCTCTTAGGAAGAATATCTAGATTGAAGATAAGCTCACTATCAGTAATCTCATGGGATATTCTGAAATCAACATTCTCCTTTCGCTGACGAGCTTCCTCTTCTTGCTCCGAAATCGACGCCTCAGTGTCACCACCAGAAAATTGAGATTCAAGGTTAGCGAGATCAAGACGTTGACTATTCAACTCTTGATAAGCTTGTGCGACTTCCAAGGGAGTGCCATCAATTTTAAGATCACCATCATGAATCAAAATAGCGCGATTACAAAAACGTTGCACCGAATCCATGGAGTGGGTTACGAGCACAACCGTCTTTTTTTCACGACGCAATTTAGCGAAATATGCATAACATTTACGCTGAAAAGCCTCATCTCCAACTGCCAAAATTTCATCTAGCAGGAGGATATCGGACTGAGCACGAATAGCCATAGAGAACGCCAAACGGACAAGCATGCCGCTGGAGTAATTCTTGATCTTCTGTTCCATGAACTGACCAAGTTCGGCGAAATCAACGATATCGTCATACATTGCGTCAATCTCTTTGGTTGAAAAGCCCATCAGAGCCCCATTGAGATAAACGTTATCATGTCCGGTTAGTTCAGGACTAAAACCAACACCCAATTCAATAAATGGCACCAAAACACCATTAATGTCGATACTTCCAGAATCAGGATAGTATATTTGTGCCATCAACTTCAGCAACGTGCTCTTCCCGCTGCCATTACGTCCTACGATTCCGATAAAATCTCCTTTGTTGATTTTAAAGGAAATATCACGTAGAACCTGATGTTCTTCGTACCCCTTTTTCCCACTTACAGCATTAAAGATCGCTTGTTTTAGACTAGAGGCTCTCTCAAGCGGCAACTTGAAGCTTTTGGAAACATCTTTGACTTCAATCGCAATATTGTCATTCATCGCTATCACTTACATCACCTCAGCGAATTGCTTAGAACTCTTGTTAAAGTACCAAGAACCGATTGCCAGTACTATCACAACCAGCGACAGTGGAACCAGACCAATAAGCGGATTGTTCCACATCGACCAAAGCGTCTGTGTGTAATCTGTGACTAGGTTATACCGGATGTCTTGAATTATCTGAGCCGTCGGACTCAACATCATTAATTTTGCCATAAAAGGATGCGTGGCACTCACCATTGTTATTGGATAAATAATCGGGGTTGCATAGAAAAACAACTGCAAAGTCACTTCCCAAAGATATCCAACATCACGATACTTTACGAAGAGAGATCCTAAAAAGAGGCCTATGCCCAATGCCAATAGATACATCTCAAGAATGTTCAATGGCAAAAAAAACACTGTCCAGCGAAACTTAACCCCTGTTAACAAGGCAAAAACAAAGACTACAACCAAGTTAAAGAAAAGATTAATTAACGCAGAGATTGTTCCTGACAGAACAATGATGTATTTAGGAAAATTGATTTTTCTAATCAAATCTCCACGCGAGACAATTGCCTGCAAGCCCTGTGTTGTAGCCTCCGCAAAGAAGGTCCAAAAAGAAATACCAGCTAAAAGATACACAGCGTAGTTAGGGATATCCCCTCCCATCGCCAGAAACTTCGCAAACACTATATACATAACCGCAAATAGCATCAGGGGCTTCAGAATAGACCATAAATATCCTAAAGCAGACTGCTGATAGCGTAATTTAAAATCTGTAACAGTGAGCTCGCGAAGAAGCACACGGTTACGTTTGCTAAACAAGTTCATACTTCCTCCAAATCGCAATTGAACTCAGATGCCAATCGTCAACTTACCGAAATCTTCCTAAATGTAAGGCTCACAGTCTCTAACCTTTCTTTGATCTGAGAATGATTTTGTCTTCAGCGACATCCTTAAGATGCTTACCATACGGACTCTTGCCGTACTTCTCAGCGGCCGCCATCAACTGCTCACGAGTGATCCAACCATTCTCGAACGCAATTTCTTCGGCCACTGCAATCGGCAAACCTTGCGCCCTCTGGACTGTGCGCACAAACTCGCCAGCCTCAAACAGGCTGTCCATCGTGCCCGTGTCCAGCCATGCATAGCCACGACCTAACGTTTGCACGTTCAAAGAGCCGTCTTCGAGATACATCCTGTTGAGATCGGTGATTTCCAACTCGCCGCGCGAACTCGGCTTAATCTGCTTGGCGAATTCAACCACACGCTCGTCGTAGAAGTAGAGACCGGTCACCGCATAGTTGGATGCAGGGCGTTCCGGCTTCTCCACGATAGAAATGGCCTTCTTGTTCTCATCGAACTCGACCACACCATATCGCTCCGGATCGTCCACGTAATAGCCGAACACTGTGGCACCATGCTCTACAGCGACAGCCTTGCGTAAGGTACGTCCCAGACCGTTGCCGTAGAAGATGTTGTCGCCCAATACCAGCGCGCACGGCTCGCCGTCGATGAACTCCTCGCCCAGCAGGAACGCCTGCGCAAGCCCGTCCGGGTTCGGCTGGACCTTGTACGAGAAAGTCACGCCATACTGACTCCCGTCACCCAGCAGACGCTCGAAATTCGGCAGATCATGCGGAGTGCTGATAATCAGGATGTCGCGGATGCCCGCTATCATCAGGACGCTCAGGGGATAGTAGATCATCGGCTTGTCGTACACCGGGAGCAGCTGCTTCGACGTGACCGTGGTCAACGGATACAGGCGGGTACCGGAACCACCGGCAAGGATGATGCCCTTCATAATCGTCCTGCTTTCTGACGTGTCTTTGGTAATAAGCGCTTCCAGCCTAGTAGGTCAATCCAATATTGAAAAACCGCGCAAAGGAGTCTGCGCGGTTTCATCGCATTATCAGGAAGCGTCTTCCCCTTGAATCACTCGGCCAGTTCCTTGGCGATGTATGCCTTCAGCGATTCTTCCCAGTCCGGCGCGTGGTATCCCGTCCCTTCGATCTTCCCGAGATTCAGGGCGGAATGGGTCGGACGCGGGCTGACCGGATCCTTCGCGTTGGCGAAGTACTCTTCGGTCGGGATCGGGCGCACCCTGTCACCGTTACCGTTGGTCTGGTCGAACACCGCCTTGGCGATATCGGCCCAGCTTTCCACGCTGCCGGAACCGGTCAGATTGTACGTGCCGTACCCGGCCTTGGAATCCAACAGGTGGAAGATCGCGTCCGCCATGTCCTTGGTGAACGTGAGGCGCCCGTACTGGTCGTCCACCACGGTGACCCCGTCCAGCGTGTCCCCGGGGTCCGCGACGCGGTTCGACAGCATCATCATAGTCTTGACGAAGTTATGGCCCTCGCCGATCACCCAGCTCGAACGCAGGATGTAATGGCGCGGGCAGTTCGTGACCGCGATGTCGCCCGCGGCCTTCGACTGGCCGTACACGCCGAGCGGCGCGAACGCCTCCGCCTCGTCGTGCAGTTCGCGCGATCCGTCGAACACATAGTCGCTCGACACGTGCACCAAGGTGATGTTGTGCTCCGCGCACACACGCGCCAGCAGGGCCGGGCCCTGAGCGTTGGCCTTCCAGGCCAGCGCGCGCCCTTCCGCCGTCTCGGCCTTGTCGACCGCGGTGTACGCACCCGCGTTGATGACCGTGCCGTACAGCGACCAGTCGAACCGGTCGTACTGGGTCGGGTCGGAGAAGTCGAACGTGTTGATGTCGTTGAACTCGAAACCCTCCAAACCATGCGCGTCCACGTAGGAGCGGATCGCGCGGCCCAACTGCCCGTTGCAGCCCGTCACCATCGTGCGGCGCGGCGCCATCGGCTTCGCGTCCTTCAGCATGGGATGGTGCAGATCCGCCTCGGAGCGTTCCGAGTCCTCCAACGGGATCGGCCACTGGATGTGCAGGTCCGGGTCGGCGAGGTTCACGAACGTGTATGTCTTCTTCTGTTCCAGGCTCCAGTGCGCGTTCACGAGGTACGTGTACACGGTGCCATCCTCCAACGCCTGGAAGCTGTTGCCCACGCCACGAGGCACGTAGATCGCCTTCGACGGATCCAGTATGGTCGTGTACACCTGGCCGAACGAGTCGCCGGGGCGCAAATCCACCCACGCGCCGAACACACTGCCCGAGGCGATCGAGATGTACTTGTCCCACGGCTCCGCGTGAATGCCACGCGTCACGCCCTTCTTCGCGTTGTAGCTGATGTTGTTCTGCACCGGCCCGAAATCAGGCAGGCCCAGATTCGTCTGCTTCGCCCTCTGCCAGTTCTCCTTGAACCAGCCGCGGTTGTCGCCATGCACCGGCAGGTCGAACACGATCAGACCCGGGATGTTCGTCCTCTCGACCTTCAGTTCCTTCTCAAAATCCATGAGTCCCATTCCTTGATGTTGTTATTCTGCTTGGGCAATGATCTGCGGAATAAGGAAAAGCTCTTTTTGCAACGGTTCCTATTCCGCAGAAGCCCATTTCCTATTCTGGGATTTCCTATTCTGCAGAAAAGGGCGGCCCGGCTTACTGGCCCTGCTGCTTGTACCTGGCCTCGGTGGCGGCCTTCGCGGGCTCCCACCAGGCGCGGTTCTCAGTGTACCACTCGATGGTGGCCTTCAGTCCGGATTCGAAGTCGGTGTGCGTGGGCTTCCAGCCGAGCTCGGTCTGCAGTTTGGTGGAGTCGATGGCGTAACGGCGGTCGTGGCCCGGACGGTCCTTGACCCAGTCGAACGCGTCTTCCGGCTGTCCCATCATCTTCAGGATCATGCGCAGCACGGTGATGTTGTTCTTCTCGCCGTTGGCGCCGATCAGGTAGGTCTCGCCGATACGACCCCGGGTCAGGATGGTCCACACGCCGCTGGAGTGGTCCTCGGTGTGGATCCAGTCGCGCACGTTCTCGCCCTTGCCGTACAGCTTCGGGCGGATGCCCTCGAGGATGTTGGTGATCTGGCGCGGGATGAACTTCTCCACGTGCTGGTACGGGCCGTAGTTGTTGGAGCAGTTGGAGATCGTGGTCCTCAAACCGTAGGTGCGGGTCCACGCGCGCACCAGCATGTCGGACGCGGCCTTCGTGCTCGAGTACGGGCTGGACGGATGGTACGGGGTGGACTCCGTGAACTTGGCCGGATCGTCCAGGGCGAGGTCGCCGTACACCTCGTCCGTGCTCACGTGGTGGTAGCGGATGCCGTATTTGCGCACGGCCTCGAGCAGGCGGAACGTGCCCTCCACGTTCGTCTTCAGAAACGGTTCCGGATCCGCAATCGAGTTGTCGTTGTGGGATTCGGCCGCGTAATGCACGATCGCGTCGTGGCCCGGCACGATCCTGTCGAGCAGCTCCGCGTCGCAGATGTTGCCGTGCACGAACTCGACACGGTCCTCGGGAAGGCCCGCGATGTTCTCGATGTTGCCCGCGTAGGTCAAGGCGTCCAGCACGGTCACATGCACGTCCGGGTGATGGTCGACCACGTAATGCACGAAATTCGATCCGATGAAGCCACAGCCACCGGTCACGATGATGTTCTTAGGAGTAAAAAGTTCTTCAGTCACATGTGTAATAGTACTTTCTCTCTTAGTCAAAAGCACGCTGAACACTTCATTAGTGTCTAGTTCGAGCGGATAGTTGACGCATGTCCTGGGGCATGGCTGACAGGTGTTCTGGGGCGTGGCTGACAACGATGGGGTTGGCGGCTGTTGTGGTGTCATGGATACACGGCAGCAGTCCGGCACGGCCGGCGACAATCAGACCACGTCCTCGGCGCAACGCGGCGAGTACCTGCGCAACAAGGCCATCGCCGCCGCGATCGACGACGGCGAGAGCGTGGCCGGCGCGGCCCGGCGCTACGGCGTGAGCCGCCAGCGGGCGTGCAAGATCAAGCGACGATGGGACGCCGGCGGCGATTCCGGGCTCCTGCCCCGTTCCCGCGCCACACACACGATAGCCAACAGGACCGACGCCGTCCTGGCCTCACGGATCGTCGGACTGCGCAAACAACTGGAAAAGGACGGCCTGGACGCCGGAGCCGAATCCATCGCCGCCAGGCTGGAGCGCGAGGGCGTCAGGCCGCCGGCGAACTCCACGATCCGCCGCATCCTCGTGAGCGCCGGCCTGGTGCGCCCCGAACCCGGGAAACGCCCCAAGGCATCGTACACGAGGTTCGAGGCGTCCCTGCCCAACGAACTGCGGCAGTCGGACTTCACCCACTGGCCGATCGCCACGGTTCCGGGAGCCGTGGTCGTCTCCTGGCTCGACGACCACTCCCGCGACCTGCTGCACGCGCGTGCGTTCGCCACGGTGACGATGGACGACGTGGAGGCCGCGTTCCTTCAGGCGTGCGCCGAACACGGCATCCCCGCCAGGACGCTCACCGACAACGGCACCGTGTACGCCACCGGACTGATCTGTATTTCGTCAAATTGAGGTGGACGTGTTCGGCACTTAATCTGGACACCGTCGGCGTTCAACTTGGACACCGTCGGCGGTTGGTTCCTTGTTTTGTTGTTTGTTTGGTTTATTTCATGAGGGGGTGTTTGTTCCGGTAGGATTCGCCGTGGAAGCGGAGGATCCTGCCGTGGTGGACGATGCGGTCGATGACCGCGGCGGCCATGTCCCCGTCGCCGAACACGTCGCCCCATCTGCCGGACTCGGGGTTCGAGGCGGAGATGACGCTGCGGGTCTCGTAGCTGTCCGCGCCGGCCTGGAACAGGAGCCTGGCCCCGTCGATGTCGATGGGCAGGTAGCCGAGCTCGTCGATGATGACCAGCCCGGCCCTGCCTATCGACTTGAGCTCGGCGTCCAATCTGTTGTCGTCCTTGGCCTTCCTCAAGCGCATGACCGGGCTGGAGGCGGTGAAGAACCTGACGGGTATCATGCGTTGGCATGCGAGCATGCCGATCGCGATGGCCAGGTGGGTCTTGCCGCAGCCGACGTCGCCGCAGGGCACGGGGTCCTCGGCCCGGTCGACGAATTCCAGGCTTTCCAGCTGTTCGCGTCCCCAGTCGGCGGGGAACGAGGCCATGCCCCCGGTCGTATCCCTCCAGGGTCTTGCTCTGGGGGAACCCGGCCTGTTTGAGCAGCCGCCGCCGTTTGGATTCGGCCCGGCTCGCGTTCTCCTTCTCGAACAGGTTGGCCAGGAAGCCGAGCTGGCCGGGCGTGGCGTCCTCCGGGGCCTTCCCGGGCACGCTGTGTGTCAACGGCAGGTTGCGGGCGAGGCCCATGACCTGTTCCGGCGTGGCCTTGTCAAGAACGCGGCCGCCGCGCTGCCGCGGTTTTTGCTGGCTCATTCGGCCTCCTTCATGTATTTGTCGTAACGCTTCAAATCCTGCCCGCCTTCGGTTCCCGCACCCTCGAGGATGCGTTTGGCACATGTGCCGATCGCCGCGCGGTCGACGGTCCGTCCCGCGTTGATGACGGTTTCCACCGCTTTGACCGTGGCGGCGAACCCGCAGTCGGCGGCAACGGCTCGGATGTCGTCGAGCAGATCGGAGCGCGTGCGTGCGTCCATGCGGTCGAGCAGGGCTCGCACGGTTTCGGGGAAATCGTTCCTGATCGGGCTTTCGCCCCATATGCGGGGCTTTCGCGCGATGATCGCGAGCAGGCTCGCCGGATCCACCTGGGTTTTCGCCGAATGGCCCCAAATCCTCTCCGGCGTGGTGATCGTTTCGCCGTCGGGGCCCCGCGGTTCGATCTCGAAGACGCGCACCTCGGCCTGCAGGCGCATGGAACGCCATTTCGGTCCGGCCGGATACCGGTTCGCGTCGATCGTGGCGGCGCCGGTCTTGTCGGCCTTCACGCTCCTCCAGTCGCACGGGTCGAACCGCACGCCGGGCAATGGAAGCATGTGGTCCTTCTCCGCCTCGAACAGTTCGATCACCGGAACATCATGCCGGCAGTGATCCGATCCGGCGACGCGTTCGCACTCGTCAAGCCACACGCGCGTCAGCGTTTGGAAGCTCTCGGCCGACGGCATCGGCACCATCAGGTTGCGCCTGACGAAGCCGACGGCGTTCTCCACACTGCCCTTCCCGTGGCCGGAATACGGGTCGCGGAACCGCGGCTCGAACCCGTAATGCGCGCAGAACAGGGAGAACAGACAGGTCCGGGCGGCCGTGCCGTCCGGCCTGCGATGGCCCACGCCGGTGGCGTTGTCGAACACCACCACCCTGGGCGCCATGCCCATGCGCTCGAAGATCCACAGCAAACCCTGGCGCACGCACTCCGAGGTCTCGCCGGGAAGGGCGGCCACCCAGCGCATGTTCGAATACGGGAACGACACCACCAGGAAATGCGCCACGCGTTCGACTCCGGCGACCACGGCCCTGGCCTGGCCGAAATCGACCTGCGCGCTTCCCGGCGCCCACTCCAACTCGGCGAAGCCGTCCGACTCCATGCGATGCTCCCGCCGCCAGCGCTTGACCCAGCGCCGCACCGACGAATACGAGCCCGTGAACCCGCACTCCGCCACGAGCCGCTCGTACACGCGCGTCGCGGTGTGGCGCTGCTTGACGGGCATGCGCAGATCCGCGGCCGGCCACCCGTCCACGACGGCCGAATACCCCGCGTCGACCATCGACCTGCCCGCATGCCCCGAGCCAAGGGGCTCGGGAGAGTAATCCCCGTGGTTGGCGTACCTGGCCACGGTCGTGCGCGATACGCCGAGTTTCCGCGATATCTCCCTGTGGCTCAAGCCCTGGCGGTCGAGCTGCCTGATACGCCGTCGGACACACACCGGTGCCGTCATTTCCTTTCCTCCCGAGAACCATCAGTTTGGTTGACAGGCACTCGGGAATCTACCAAGGAACCGCACGATGCCGGTGTTCTCATTCCACCGGCGCCATCACCGCCGACACCGTCCAAATTGAACGCTCAGGGTGTTCAGGAACAAGTGCCGACAGTGAACACCTTTATTCGATCACACACACACTGATCAGCGCCACCCCGGGGCATTCCGAACGCACGCTCGCGCTGATGGGCGTGCGCCAGAGCAACGGACGGCCCTACCACCCCAGACGCAGGGCAAGATCGAACGCTGCCACCGCACCCTGAAGCAATGGCTCTCCGCCCGTCCCCTGGCGTCCTCGATCGACGAGCTCAACGAACAGCTCGCCGAATTCCAGCACGTCTACAACGAGGAGCGGCCGCACCGCGCGCTCGACCGGCGAGCCCCCGGAGAAGCGTACCGTGCCAAGGGCAAGGCCCTGCCCGACCCCGAACTCGCGGCCAGGACGCAGACAAAACTCGACGAGCAGCGGCACCGCGAGACGACGGCCGGCAGCCCCGGGGCGACGCGCAGGAAGCCCATCCCCAAGGACGAACGAGCCGAACCGGCGCGAGTGGACGTCACCATAGGGCCCAGAATCCACAGGATCGACAGGCGCGTCTGCGTCACGCAGAACAACATCGCCGGCAAACGCCGGATCTTCAACCTCGGCAAGCACAACGCAGGACGCATGGCCGAACTGCTCATCGACCACGGCCGGGCCGTCGCCACCGACCTGGAGACCAGCGAGATCCTCGTCGACCAGACGCTCGACACCACCCGAGAATACCAATACCGCAAGCCGGCGAACGATGTCAACGATGCCCCACGACAGATGTAAAGCATGCCTCAGGAGACCCGTCAACTATGCCCCAAGACATCACACAAATTTTATGCAGCAAGGTGATTGAGAAAATGAGACTGTTTTGCTATAACTACTATGGAAAGATCTGTAAGGAGGTGTGGTAATGGCAAAAAACAAACTGGTTGCCCCAGTTGTTAAATGGGTTGGCGGAAAACGCCAGCTTTTAGATGAAATTACGCCTTTGCTTCCAAAGCGGATCACTTCTTATTGTGAGCCATTTTTAGGTGGCGGTGCTGTTCTTTTTTCCATTCAGCCATCTAAAGCTATCGTCAATGACTTAAACGGGGATTTGGTAGCTGTTTACGAAACAATTCGTGATGACCTCGAATCTCTGCTTGAAGATTTGAAAAAACATGAAAACACTTCAGAGTATTTTTATGCACTGCGAGATATGGATAGAGATAAGGAAGCATACCAAGCGATGACGAAGGTTGAGCGAGCTTCCAGATTGATCTATCTTAACAAAACTTGTTTCAATGGGCTTTTCCGGGTTAATTCTTCTGGTGAGTTTAATTCTCCGTTTGGTCGCTACAAAAACCCCAATATAGTTAATGAGCCTGTTCTTCGGGCTGTTAGCAGATATTTTGCATCAAGCAATATCACATTTTACAGTGAGGATTTTGCTGAAACTTTGAAACGAGTAAATAAAGGCGGTTTTGTATATCTTGATCCCCCATACGATCCTGTTTCAGATACAGCAAGTTTCACAGGTTATAACAAGGGCGGCTTTGACCGAAACGAGCAGATTAGATTGAAGCAGTGCTGTGATGAGCTGACGAAGCGTGGAGTAAAATTCATGCTTTCTAACTCAGCCACCGATTTTATCAAGGATTTGTATAAGGATTATGATATTACAATCGTAAAGGCAAAGCGAGCAATCAACGCAGATGCAAGCAAGCGAGGGGCAATAGAGGAGGTGCTAATCAGAAATTATGGGACTGAATGATACTGCTTGGCAAGCCCTCTTTGACAAGTACGATATTCTTGATGAAATCCAAAGGAGTGGTCAATTTGTAATATCGGCAAACCAAATCAAAGAATTTCGTGAGCCGAGGCTAATGACTAAGTTTGACCACAAAGTTAATCTCCCAACTGTTTTTGCAGACAACGGATTAGCGATTTTGCCTATCACTCGTGGCGATTATGTTATTTCATCATTCTCTGCATATAAAGAATTTGAACCCCCTGTTGCTGATGCACAGAGAATTTCAATTCCTGCTCATATCCAAAGCCTAATGCCGCAGTTTCTTGTGAGCGAAGCCATTGCTTTGAATTGTGCAAATGCTTGTGGCATATTGAGTGATTTTTTGGAAGATGATGCTCTCGTGTCAACAGTAAGCGGTCGCATGAGTTCCGGTGGTTTTGGCTTTAATATTGAAACAGACACCGGCACTAAATATGTCGCTGTATCAAATTCTCAAATAGAGATTGATGCCGCATACGAGGGAATTGACTATCTTTCTCTTTTTGAAGCGAAACGGGACTTGTCTGATGATTTTCTTGTAAGGCAACTCTACTACCCTTTCCGTGTATGGAGTAGCCGAGTAACCAAGCCGGTCAAGCCTGTGTTCCTCATCTTTTCAAACGGTATGTTTAACTTGTACCAATATCAGTTTGACGATCCTCAAAACTATAATTCGCTTAGACTGGTAAAGCAGAAGAATTATGTGATCGCAACTGAAATCTGCTTGTCAGATATTGAAAACCTTTTGACAACTGTTCCGTTGGTAACTGAGCCTGGAATTTCATTTCCCCAAGCTGACCGTATGTCCCGGATAGTAAACCTTATCGAGTTGTTAAATGAGAAACCGATGACAAAGCAAGATATAACATCGGAATACGCATTTGATGAGCGGCAGACAAATTATTATACTGATGCAGGACGATACCTTGGGCTTATCGACAAAGGGCATGACGAAGATGGGAACATTCTTTTCCAGTTGTCTGCCCGTGGACATCATACAATGGGGTTGGAGTACAAGGAACGCCAACTTGCTTTTGTGACACAGATATTGATGCACAAGGTATTCAACGAAACCTTAAAACTACATCTACAATGCGGAGAAATGCCGGATAAACATACCATCATCCAAATTATGAAGAACTCAAGCCTATATCATGTTGAAGCTGACAGCACATATTTACGGCGTTCTTCCACAGTCATAGGTTGGATAAACTGGATTTTGGGAATTGTTGAAGAATAACTCTACGCTGAAAAGGAGGTGGAAAGCATGGCAGACAATAAGCAAAGACCAATTATTCAATCAATTGGATACAACGGTAGCGAGCCTACTCGTATTTGCCCTCACTGTGGCAAAGAAAAACCGTTGAGCGACTTTGGTTATAGAAAAATGAAGAAAGGCGAAAATGGGCAAGTTAGAAACCAGTCTTGGTGTAAAGATTGCCGATAAAACGAATGACAGACCGTCTACCGTAAAAAGGTAGGCGGTCTTTTCATATCCAAAACAAAATCATAGGAGGAACGATATGCCGAGAATACAACCGACCACCCTTGCAGAATGTAACGCCGAGTTGGAGCTTGCACAAAAGCAGCTACAACAGTATCAAAACCGGGAGAAAGTGCTGACACGGAAGTTGTTCGTAGAGGAACGCCGCATCAGAACGCACCGCCTTTGCGCCCGTGGCGGCTATCTGGAAAGCATCGTGCCGGAGTTGATCGCCATGACGGACGAGGAATCGAAAGACTACCTTTACCACGCAGTACACAGCGAGGAAGCAAAAGCATTTTTGAAAAAACGAGCCGAGGGAGGGGTTACGGAATAATACCCTTGTTTACAAGGGCGCACTTATACACCCTGTCGGGTGTCGTGCGCTCTGCCGAGGGCTTTGTGGGAGCGTGGGAAATCCACACTCCCACATTGGCGGCTTGCGCCGCGCAGGGAAAACTGCATTTTCCCTGCGACAGCTTACGCTGTCTGCCCTTTAGCGCACTTGTGGAAAGCGAACACCTTGCTTCGCAAGCTATTCACTTTCCACAAGTCTGAATAACCGAAACCGGGAGGTGGTACTATCGCAATTTACCATTGCAGCATTAAGATCGTCAGCCGTGGCAGCGGTAAATCCGCAGTCGCAGCAGCCGCCTACCGAAGCGGCGAGAAAATCACAAACGAGTGGGACGGCATAACCCACGACTACACCAAGAAAGGCGGCACCGTCCATTCCGAAATCCTGCTGCCACCCAATGCTCCACTAGGCTTCAAAGACCGGGGAACGCTATGGAACAGCGTGGAGGAAATCGAAAAGGCGGGCAATTCCCAACTGGCAAGAGAGTTGGAAGTTGCCCTGCCCATAGAGTTATCCAGAGAGGAACAGTTACGGCTTGTCCGTGAATACTGTTCCTCTCAATTTGTTTCCAAAGGAATGTGCGCCGACTTCAATATCCACGACACAGGCAGCGGCAATCCCCACGCCCATATCCTCTTGACGATGCGCCCGATGGATGAGCAGGGCAAGTGGCTTCCGAAATCCAAAAAGGAATATGTGCTTGATGAAAACGGCGAGCGCATCCGTCTTGCAAGCGGCAAATACAAGACACGAAAAGTTGACCTTGTGGACTGGAACAGCCACGACAACGCCGAGGTCTGTCGCAAGGCGTGGGCTAACTGAATATTTGCTTGTTTTGGGGCCATCGTTATTGCGTATCGAGGCCACCGCTTGTTAGGCTCCTTTCACCATGCGAGGCACGTGTGGTGAAAGGAAGCTGCCAACATGGTAAGGAAAATCAAGGCCAAGGCGATACTCCGCCTCAACGACCAGGGCCTGTCCGGCAGGGCGATAGCCGGATCTCCGGGAATCGCGAGGCAGAGCGTGGCCGAGGTGCCGTCCGCCTCGGCCCGCCGCGGGAATCGCCTATCCAGACGTGGCCGCGAAGCCTGACGACGAGGTGTATTCGATGCTGTTCCCCGGCAGGGGCGAACGGGAAAGCGTGTGCGAACAGCCCGACTGGGCCGGGATTCACCGCGAGCTCGCCCGCGTCGGCGTGACGCTGCGCATCCTGCATGGCGAGTGCGCCGCGATGAATGCGCCAGCGCCGGCAGGCCGCGCATGGGTTACGGCCGTTTCTGCAGGCAGTACGCCGCGTATGTGGCGAGGACCGGTGTAGCGAGCAGGGTCGAGCACAAGGCCGGACGGACCATCGAGGTCGGCTGGGCCGGCAAGACCATACAGATCGTCGGCCCGGTCACGGGCGACGAGTCCAAGGCGTGCCTGTTCGTCGGCGTGCTGCCGTTCAGCCGGTACGCGTTCGTGGAGCCGACGCTCGACATGGGCCAGAACGCGTGGCTGCGGTGCCACGTCGCGATGTACGAATGGTTCGGAGGCTCCACGCCGCGGCTGGTGTGCGACAACCTCAAGACCGGAGTGGTCAGCCATCCGCGCGAAGGCGAGGCCGTGCTCAACGACGCGTACCGTTCCATGGCCGAGCATTATTCCGCCGCGATGATACCGGGGCGCGTGCGCAGGCCGAAGGACAAGCCGTCCGCGGAGAACACGGTATGGCACGCGACCATGGCGCTGGCCGGCGTGATGCGCGATCGCTCTTCCGGATCGCTGGACGAACCGCGCGCCGCCGTCCGCGCATGGCTGGACGAGTGCAATTCCCGTCCGTTCCAGAAACGCGACGGGTCCAGGCGTTCCGTGTTCGAGTCCGAGGAGAGGCCGTTGCTGACGCCACTGCCGGAAACGGCGTACGAGGTGGCGGACTGGATCTACGGCAGGAAGGTGCGGCCCAACTGCCATGTCGCGTACGCGCGCAACTGGTATCCCGTCCCGTACGCGTACGCCGGGGCCACCGCGGACCTGCGCGTCGGCGCCGGCACGATCGAGGCGTGGCACAGGGGATCCGGGCTCTGCACGCACCGGCTCCTGCCATCCACGGCCGTCAACCGGTACAGCACAAACGAGGCCGACCCGCCCGGGAAGACCGTATGGAGGCAGCGGGACCGGGAACGCTGCGAGAAGTGGGCGCGGCGGGTCGGTCCGGACTGCGCCGACGTCGTCGGGAGGCTGTTCGCCGCGCAACGGTTCGATGATCAGGGCGTGGAGCCCGCGCTGGCGGTGCCGCGCCTCTCGAGGTGCTATACCGAGCGGCGTCTCGAACGCGCGTGCCCGCTGGGCCCTGCGGCCGGTGACGTCGCCGCGGTACTCGCACATCAGGCCAATACCTGAGACCGGCCAGGACATGACGGGCGAACCGGTCGGAACCGCTGATGCCGACGCCGCCGATGGCGGCTGGGTACGCGGCGGCGACTACTACGCGAACATGGGCAGGTGAGCGTGATGATCATCGATTCCGGGACCAAACGCAAACTGCGTGAGATGACGTCCGAACTGCTCGAAGCGTTCGAGCGCCTCGACGAACGGACCGTCATGCCCCTGAGCCATGCCGAAGTGGTCGGGCTCGCGGTCGACAACGCGTACGGCGGATACGCCGACGCGAAGATACAACGCCTGGTCAAACGGGCCGGACTGCGCTACCCGCAGGCGGACCCGCGCACCATCGACCTCGCCGAGGAGCGCGGCCTCGACCGCGGCGTGCTCGCCGGACTCGACGCCGGCAACTACCTCGGACAGCGTCTGAACGTCGCGTTCCAGGGAGCCACCGGATCGGGCAAGCCGTTCCTCCTATGCGCGTTGGTGAAATCCGCTTGCAGGGGACGCTACCGCGCCTGCTACGCGCGCATGCCCGACCTCGCGGAACAGGTGGAGGCGGCCGCGCTCAAGCCCGGAGGCCCGGCCAAGCTCGTGCGCAAGTACTCCGCGTACACGCTGCTCGCGATCGACGAATGGCTCGTGGACAAGCCCGACGAACGGTTCGGACGGTTCCTGCTCGAGCTCATGGATCTGCGCTACGACAACGCCAGCACCGCGTTCGCCACCCAGTCGGCGACCAAGGAATGGCACAGCCGTCTCGGCGGCGACACCATCGCCGACGCCATCCTCGACCGCATCGTGCACAACACGGTATGGATCGACACCGGCGAGTCCAACATGAGGCAACGGCACGGGCGGTCCATGCTCGAATCCTGACCATAGAGGGGGTCAGCGGCCTTGATCCAGTCCGTCACTGGCCTTCTCTGGCAATAACGGTGGACTTGAGGGGGAATAATCAGTGGCCTTGAAAACCACAAATACTCACCCTGTAGAGGAACTGGAAAAAGAGACGTTTCAGATAAAAAAGGTTCTGCCCACAAATCAAAGAGACAATGAACAACTAAATGATGAGAAATAATAAGGATAATTGCAATTATCCGGAGAAGCTCCAGCCCGGATTCTCTGTTTTTTCTGCCTTCATCTGTTATTTGATTTCTGAACGGTTGTCATGTCGTTCTGCTCAACGCGATCAAATATAGGTCTTACTTTCTATTACCTTTTTCCACCCTATTAAAAGGCATACACACGGAAATAATCAAAAGTACTGGTGCCGAAAAAACTAGAGGAAGAGCATATCTTGCACTCTCATTCACGGGAGACAACAGGCATACGCAGAAAATCAGAACACAAGGAACCATTGCAATTAATAGCATATAATTACGCTTAAAGCAAGCCAAACATGCAGCAAGACATCCAATCCAAAAATATGTTCCTGGTTTTACAATCAGACTTACAACTGGAATTTTATACAGATTCTCAAATGACTGTAAGAATTCCTCACGCAAATTCTCTGCTTTTCCTTGATATGTCGGATACAATTCTCCGTTTGGAACACCCATATACTGTTTCCACCCACTAACTGTCTGAGGATTCATCCACTGGAAACTGTCATACACAGATCCCTGCCCAATGCTTGCCCTACATGGGTAGAAGAAACCAAACGTTCCAGAAAATGTCGCCGACAGATAGGTATCTGGATGCAGAACAAGATGACGACCCCACACCTTCAGAAATGCTCTCAACGAAAAATCTTTTCTGAAAAGAACTTTCACAGGATCAACGAGTTCGGGCGAATATTTAGCGCCAAGATCACTCCATAGCGTATCATCTACAAGCATCTCGTTTAACTTTTTCTTTTCATCAGCCGTAAACGAAGATGGATTATCCCGAACCTCCCTCGAAATCTGCTGAACAGGAATCGTTAACATTTCAATACGACTCCCCTTCTGCGGATTAATCAATGCCAAGCTCATCAATGACGCAACAGCAACGACACCAACCAAGCCCACGGAAAGAAAAGTGTAAAATTTCTTTTTATCTTTCACCTGAGCAAAAGAAACAAGAGCGGCACATGCAATCGCAATAATTAAACCCTCATTGCGGAAGACACTCATCACCATAAAGGCACAAGAAAAGAGGACGACAAATGTCCTCTCATTTATCACTTTCTTGTCACCGATCACTTCCACGAGTAAAACCGTCATCACCGCAATCGCGGCAGCATAAGGTACATCTTTTAAAACAGACAATGAGTACAGCGGGAAAAGTGGGTTCAGCGCGGAAAAACCAACAAGCGCACACCACAAGCAAAAGACTCGATTGCTCCCCTCTTCACCTTCTGCAACAAGCAGGCGCTTATATGCAAACCATGCTATAAACGCTAGAACAGCGGAAACAAGCAGTACTTGAATACTCGTGTAGATAAGGAACTGGAAATTTGTTCCCAACGGTTTCCCAATTGAAAATAAAACACCAATAACAAGAGTTGCCAAGACAGGATGCTGAGAATTATATGAAGTGTAGCCATAAAACTGCGACAGCTGCCAGAGGCTATCATAAAACCCTAGTCCCGGCGCAAATATCGCATAATATGGAATCCAAGCAACAATAATCAGCACCCAAGCAGAAAAAAATGGATGACGTACTTTCCTGCAGCTCTTCGACAGTTCCGATTCTTTAGGCACATTTATACGAGAAAGAACCGCGTACATAATCCCAAATGCTATTAACGAGATAACGCAGAATGAGATAAACGCCTTGTAGGTATCAAAAAATTGAAAACTATACGTTTTAGAAAAAGAGTATCCTAATACCATTAAAAAGGAGAATAGTAAAGAAAAAAGACCTGAGAAGATCATTTTCCTTCGGAAACTCACAACATGTTTTTCCAAAATTCTCTCATTCCATTCTCTCTTAAAATAGAGTGGCGCATAGAGGTACATCACCCACTATGCGCCACTCTATTGCTTACTTCTCTTCGTGATACTCTTTGTCAGTGTTCACATTCCAGATGTTCTTCTTATCTTCACGACCGCTCTTGATGTTACCGACCGCTTCAAAAGCAGTAGCCATGGAATGATCCATATTGTTGTAGCGGTGTTGGCCATTACGTCCAACGCAATACAGGTTTCCGAAGGAATCCAGCCACTTCACCAGATTATCGATCTGATACCAGGTATCGAAATAAGCAGGATATGCCTTTTTTACGCGTTCGCGATGAGAATCCTGAATATCGTTCTTTGATGCGATAATTCCCATCTTCACAAGCTCATCAGCTGCGAAATCAATGCACTCCTGATCTGTCATTTCCCAGAAAGCATCGCCTTCATTGCAGAAATACTCCAGACCAATCCAGACCTTATTGTCGACATCCTGAACCAAGTACGGGCTCCAGTTGTTGAATACCTGAATACGTCCAACCTTCACGCTGGTATCCTGCACATAAATCCAGCAGTCCGGAACGATTTGCGGGTTGCCCAAGGTCGGAATATTCGTTTCGTTCTCGAGGTTCAGGTGATCGACAAGGAAACCAACCGTCACGAAATCACGATACGGAAGACCATCGGCAATCTTCTTCATATCCGACGGAACCGGCTTCGTGGCTTGGTTTCCTTCCGCGATGGAATTAACCAGGTCCTTCACAGGCATGGAGGAAATAAACTCATCACCGGCAAGGATCTGCTCATGCCCTTCGCTATCGCGATAAACAACAGAAGCGATCTTTCCTTCGTCCGTTTCGTTAATCTTCACAACTTCAGCATGCTTAACAATATGCGCGCCAAACTCTTCATCATGCTTAGCGACGGTTTCCCACAGTTGGCCTGGACCGAACTTCGGATACCAGAACTCTTCAATCAATGAGGTCTCACCCTCACCGGCCTTCTTCTCCTTGCCAACAAGCTTGCCCCAAGCATCCTTAAGCACCGCCATAATGCTGATGCCCTTCACACGCTGCGAGCCCCAATCAGCGGAAATAACAGACGGGTGACGCCCCCAAAGCTTCTCCGTATATCCTTCGAAGAACATTCCGTAGAGGGCTTTACCAAAACGATTGATATAGAAGTTTTCCAGATTATCTTCCGGAAGCTTATGAATAAGGGACTTCAGGTAGGAGAAACCCACTTTCATGGTCTGAATAAAGCCCATATTCTTCAGGGTCTGCGGTTTCAGGCTCACAGGGTAATCGAAGAACTTGCCATGCCAGTAAATACGGGAAACACGGTGACGCTTCAGCATTACTTCGTCTGTTTTCTCCGGATCAGGGCCGCCAGGCTCCATGTCATGAGCACGGTTCAACTTCTTATCGTCATAAGACGGAGCACCCTGCAGAGGAAGAATGGTCTTCCACCAATTCATCACACGGTCATCCTTCGAGAAGAAGCGATGGCCACCGATATCCATACGATTCCCGTTGTGGCGCACAGTACGGGAAATACCGCCAAACTCGCCGGAAGCTTCAAGGACGGTGACATCATACTGCTCAGAGCCATTATCCTTAAGAAGTTCGTAAGCCGCAGTCAAGCCAGCGGGACCGCCGCCGATAATTACAATGGATTTTTTAGCCATTATGAAATAATCCTTACCTGCATAAAGCTGGTATCAACTCTTTACGGAAACAAACTCTACTACAGAGTCAAAACACCATTTCTAACGTGCGTAAATCGACCCTTTCTGGAAATCCTGCCTCCAGATCGAGCCCAGATTACGCTCCTCCGAAACCGGGCCTCCAAGCTTTGAGAAACCACCCTTAGCGTAGTACTCTTTTCGCAGATTCAGCATCACGATGTACTTCTCGGAAGCCCCGTTACGGGTCCACACATCACCGTTCTCGCAACGCTGACGCCAATAACCGTTACCCATGTTCTCCTCGTTCGCCACAGGCGCGCCCAACCAGGAGAAACCACGATGCCGGTTCCATGAATCACGCAGATCGAACTTGATCACGAAACGATAATCCGTGCCGTCCTTGCTCCACACATCGCCATACTGGAAACGCTGGCGCCACCAGCCACGGCCCATGTTCTCCTCATCGGCCACGGGACCGCCCAACGACGAATACCCGCCATTCTTATAGAAAGAATCACGCAGGTTGTACAGAACAATACGGCTTTCTTTCGTTCCATGAGACCAGATATCGCCATTTTGGAAGCGTTGATATTTCCAATCATTCGACAACTTTTTCTCATCTTCGATCGGATATCCCAAGACGCCGTGCTCATAATTGCGACGAGCCCATTCCTTGCGTATTGTTCCAGTCGTATAGTGCGCGCCTGTTGACGGAGTCCAGGAAATCGCACCATTCTCAAAATTCTGATAGCAGTTCACCCTGCCCTGAGTCCAATCGCAAACTTCATTCGCAATTGGTTTACCAATAACGCTTTTCTCTGCGCCAATAGAGCGCCACTCAACTCCCATGTCTCCCTTAACCTCATAGGAAGTTGCGTTGTTACTATTGTTCTTATCTACATACTCCTTGTTCCCAAACGCATTCATATCCACATTGCCCCTGATGCCGCCCACTTTGCCGGAGCTGGTGTATTGCCATCCGCGACTGTTGGTCGGGAACGAGTCGAATCCCATGCGAGCGCCGTACTGCGCCACCCACGTGGTTTTGGCGTAGATGTCGGCATGTTTCAGCGGGCCTTGCAGGTAGCTGGTGTACGAGTAGACGCCCAGGTTCTTGTATCCGGCGGACTGCAGCGCGCCGTACCAATTGTTGACGATATCGTTGTACACGTTCGGATCGGTGGGCGGCTGATGCCCCTTCCACGTCCACTTTTCCAGGTCGTAGTACACGGGGTACGCCAAGTCGCTCGCGCGCACACCGAATCGCTTGAGTTTGGCGACCACGCCGGCACTTTCTTCTTTGGCAATCGACGGAGTGTCCGCGTAGGAATACCAGTAGATGCCGAACGGGATGCCAAATCGCTTGCATTCGGAAATGTTACGTTGTGCTTTCCTGTCAGCATTGTTGCCCCAACCGTAGCCGAGGCGGATGATCACGCCTTCCACGCCGTCGGCTTTCGCTTTGGCCCAGTCGATGTCGCCCTGCCATTCGGAAACGTCGATCACGCCTTTGGCTTGCTGCACGAACAGGTTGTTCTGGTAGTCGAAGAAGGCTTTCGTATTGTTGTAAGTGCCCCAGTGCGCGCCGTATTCATTGCCTTCGAATTTGGAGAGCTGTACGTTCGCGTCGGCTACAGCATTTTTGACATCTTCCGCACTCACCGGAATGAAGGATTCGCCATTGGTTTTGGCGAGCGGATCCGGCTGCTGATCCTGCGTACCGACCAGTGTCGCATCGGTCACGGTTTCGCCGGTTTCAATATTCTTGACCTCACCTTCAGGGGTGACGGCCAGGTCTTCCGAAACCACGGTGGCATCGTCGGAAATCTCGTCACTGACGGTGCCTGGAAGTTTCGCATTCGGATTGTCAGGCATGCTGTCTTGCGACTGCTGGTCGCCCGTCTGATCGTCAGACTGATCGTCAGACTGCACAACAACGCCATTATCTGCAGTAACGGGACCGCTCTGCGCGACAGCATCCTCAATCGCGATATCCTGCAATGCGTAAGCCGGCGTAACCGCAACGGAAGCCGTCAACGCAACCGCAGACAGCGCAGTCGCAATCTTCAAAAGATGATGTGGCGAAACCATTCGTCAGCCTCTCTCGAATAAAGTCATCAAACCCAAATAATTCGGCGCGAACGCCCTAATCGCCAACTCTAACCGCACCCTGCTACCCACCTGGCTGGCGGGATACTCCTACACGATGTATCTGGCGCATTCGCCGCTGTCCAAGGTGCTGATCGGCCCGCGGATTCCCGCGCCCACGGATGGATGGTCGTACGCGGGCATCATCGTGCTGATGTTCGCCGCCACGCTGCTCGCGGCGTTGGCGTTCGCGGTGGTCGCCGACACCGTGGTGCTCAAGCCCTTGCAACGGCTGCTGCGCAACGTTGACCTGCCGCGGAAAGGCCGCCTGTAGAGGCGGTCGCTTCACTGCCCCTGCGCGCGGTAGCGGGCCTCGGTGGCTTCCTTGGCCGACGCCCACCAGTCGCGGTGTTCCGCATACCAGTCGATGACGTTGCGCAATCCGCTAGCGAAGTCGGTGTGCATCGGCGACCAGCCCAGTTCGGCGCGCAGTTTGGATGCGTCGATCGCGTATCGTCTGTCGTGCCCGGGCCTGTCGCGCACCCAGTCGAACGCATCTTCCGGCTGGCCCATCAGCTGCAGGATCATGCGCAGCACGGTGATGTTGCTCATCTCGCCGTCCGCTCCGATCAGATACGTTTCGCCGATGCGCCCGCGGGTGAGGATCGCCCACACTGCGCGGGAGTGGTCTTCCGTATGTATCCAGTCGCGCACGTTCTCGCCGGTGCCGTACAGTTTCGGCCGCGCGCCCTCCATGATGGAGGTGATCTGCCGTGGAATGAACTTTTCCACATGCTGGTACGGGCCGTAGTTGTTGGAGCAGTTGGAGATGGTGGCGCGCAGACCGTATGTGCGCACCCATGCGCGCACCAGATGGTCGGACGACGCCTTCGAGGCGCTGTACGGGCTTGAGGGACGGTACGGCGTGTCTTCCGTGAAACGCGCCGGATCGTCCAACGCCAGATCGCCGTATACCTCGTCAGTGCTGATGTGGTGGAAGCGCACGTCGTGTTGCCGGGCGGCCTCCAACAGCCGCATCGTGCCTTCCACGTTCGTGCGGATGAACGGTTCGGGATTGGCGATGGAATTGTCGTTGTGCGATTCCGCAGCGAAGTGGACAATGGCGTCGTGACCGGGCACGATACGCTCCAATAGCGCGACGTCGCAGATGTCCCCTACGACAAGATCGACCTGCGACGGCGGCAGGCCGGCGATGTTCTCCGGATTGCCGGCGTACGTCAGCTTGTCGAGCACGGTGATGTGCGCGTGTGGATGGTTCCGCGCCACGTATCGCACGAAGTTCGCGCCAATGAAGCCGCATCCGCCGGTCACTAGAATATTACGCGGCTCGAATACGCCGCTGCACGCCATGCTGTTCACCATTCCAGCATACCGTCGCATGCCAACGGCTGCGGCGTTCGGGTCCGGGCGCGGACGCTATCTTGCACGGATTCACCGGTAATGAGTCCAAGGAGAGGGCTTTGGCCCCAGCTTCCTCCCTCGCCGGCGGGCAGCACGCGCATCGACAATCCGCTCTCATGAGCCCGCACCGCCGTCATCAGGACTGCGGCAGCAGAATCTCCGTGGTGGAGGCGCCGTCCTCGAAGTTGCGACTCAGGTAGCCGCCCGCAGCCTCGATGATCTGGTCGATGTGGACCAACCCGAAACCGTGCCCCTCGTCTGATTTGGTGGTGCGGAAGCGCCACCGACCTTGCGCTGCTTGCCGCCCGAGGAAGCGTTGGTGAACGAGATGTACAGCTGCGTGCCCTTCATGTCCATATACACGCGAATCATGCGATCGGCTTCAGGCAACCCGTCGTTGGCCTCGATCGCGTTGTCGAACAGGTTGCCGAGGACGCAGCACAAATCGAGTTCCGAAATGCGCAGCTTGATCGGAATATGGGTATGGGCGTCCACGCGCACGTCGATGCCATGCGCCTGTGCAAGCGACATCTTGCTGCTCAGAATCACGTCGGCCATCGCATTGCCGGACTTGATCGGGGTATCCAACGCCTTCATCGTCTGAAGGTGATTACGGTAGTCATGCCGCCACATGCGCATCTGACGGTACATGTTCTCGACCTCGCGGTAATGCGTGTCGACCAGCTCGCGCTGATATGACGCGATGGCCCTGTCGGCCTTGCCTCGCCCACGAAACCACATCGTGCCCCTCCTTTGCGTTCTGCCCCGTCCAGCCGGGGACGGCTTTCCGGCACCCTGCCGGCCGTGAGCCGGCCATGCGTAGTCTTGTCTGGTCTATGATTGTCCGATTCAACGGCTCGTACGCCCCACGAGGCAGTGGCAGCGTCGTCCCGTCGGTCAATTGCACGGACGACCTGCCCACGCAGCGGATTCGCCGCAGGTTCACGATCATCGCGCGTCCCACCTGGCAGAATCCGTCGCCGAGCTCGGCCTCGAACTCGCCCAGCGGGCGTTTCACCGTATAATCCCGGTCGGCGTGCACCGTCACATAATTACGGCGCACGTCAAGATAGCGGATGTCGGCCAGCGGAATACGCATCAGCCCTTCCGCGCATTGCAGATCAAGGCACCTGGAATCGCGGCGCATGCGCACGACCGCCTTGTCGAGCACGTCGAACAGCTTGGCCGCATCCACCGGTTTCATCAGATAATTGAGCGCTTCAACGTCGTATCCTTCGGCGATGAAATCCGAATACCCAGTGACGAACACGATCTGCATCGTGCCGCCCGCCTTGCGCACGGCCTTCGCCAACGCCACGCCGTCCATCGAGCCCATTTCGACGTCCAGCAGCAGAATATCGACGTCACGCCGCCGCCCATAGCGCGTCAGAAACCGCTCTGCCGACGGGAATACGTCTATCTGGCTCCAGCTGCCGAGCGGCCGCCCATGATGCGGTCAGCGAGCGCACGTACTGGGCGTCGACATCGCTGTCATCGCATATCGCAACGTGAATCGTCATCATGACATACGAAATCGCATCAATGCGGCCCTACCACCGGGCCAGCAGCGACGAAATCCGAAAATCATGCCTTCTTGGGCTTGAGCGCGGCCGGCATGGGCATAGGAATCGGCTTGCGCGGCATCGGCTTGGGCTTCGGAGCCTGAGATTCAGGCGCCTTCACGGCCGGCATTTCGCCACTGGTCGCCTTCGCCGCAGCCTCGGCAGCCCACTTGGCGTACTCGTCAAGGTCATCCTCAGCGACGGATCCCTGCGTATTGTCCACGGCGGCGTTCGCATCATGAGAATACGAAGCCTCGATATCGGCAAACGGATCGGGCGACCCCTCGCCCGGCTCCTGCGTGCTCAGCTCCTTGGCGAGCTCATCGTAATCGGTATCGGTGGTCAGGTACTTGAGCTTCCGGGCTATTTTCTGCTGTTTTGCTTTCTGACGTCCGCGGCCCATGTGACCCCCTGGCATGTAAATGTAACTATCAATTCATCACATAAGAGAGTACCACTTGTTATGAGAGAAATGGTTGTCTGCTTGGACTTTTACGATAAAAGCGATATTTTCGGCGTTTTGAAGCAAGCAAAGGGCGACTTATGACGGACCAAGAACAGCAGCAACTGACCGCAGCGGGCAACGAAATGAGCGCCAGCTTCCTGGCCGCGAAGAAGCGTTCGGACGCCACGCTCGCCAAACTTGAGGCCGAGCCGGGCAAGTTCACGATGCTCACCGGTGACCGCCCGACCGGCCGCCTGCACCTCGGCCACTACTTCGGCTCCATCAAGGAGCGCGTGGCCATGCAGAACCGCGGCGTGAACACCAACATCATCATCGCCGACTACCAGGTCATCACCGACCGCGACACCACTGAGCACATCCAAGACAACGTGCTGAACCTCGTGCTCGACTACATGGCCGCCGGCATCGACCCGACCAAGACCATGATGTTCACCCACTCCGCCGTGCCGGCCGAGAACCAGCTGCTGCTGCCGTTCCTCTCCCTCGTCACCGAGGCCGAGCTGCACCGCAACCCCACCGTGAAGTCCGAGATGGAGGCCTCCGGCCACGCGCTGACCGGCCTGCTGCTCACCTACCCCGTGCATCAGGCGTGCGACATCCTCTTCTGCAAGGCCAATGTCGTGCCGATCGGCAAGGACAACCTGCCGCACGTGGAGATCACCCGCACCATCGCCCGCCGCTTCAACGAGCGCTACGCCAAGAAGAACCCGGTGTTCCCCGAGCCCGCCGCGATCCTTTCCGACGCACCGGAGATACCGGGCCTCGACGGTCGCAAGATGAGCAAGTCGTACGGCAACTCCATCATGCTGGGCGCCACCGCCGAGGAGACCGCCAAGCTCATCAAGAAGAGCCCGACCGATTCCGAGCGCAAGATCACCTTCGACCCCATCGCCCGCCCGCAGGTGTCCGCGCTGCTGACCACCGCCGGACTGGTGACCGGCCGCGACCCGAAGGACATTGCCGCCGAAATCGGCGATGCGGGCGCCGGCGCGCTCAAGGCGTACGTGATTGAGTCCGTGAACGAGTTCCTCGCCCCGCATCGCGAGCGCCGCGCAGAGCTCGCCAAGGACATGGACTCCATCCGCGACATCCTGCACGACGGCAACGCCCGCGCCAACGCCATCGCCGAGGAGACCCTTGACCAGGTGCGCGAGGCCATGGGCATGAAGTACTGATTTTCCGGCAGTCGAACGCAATGATTGCATCAGGCCCCCTTCGTCACTCCGCCCCGAGGCACGCGACGAAGGGGGCCTTCCCATAACGGTGTCGCCCTTCGGGACAGAAAGCCGTCTGCACGCCCCTGCCCCAACCCGTCGAACTCGCCGAGATAAGGCTATCTGCGTTTCGAGGGGTTGATTTGGACCGCGCCGAATATCTATCTACGTTTCGAGGGGTTGGTGCCAAAGTATAAACGCACCTCAAACCGCATGACCCCAATGGCATTTCACCGGCAATACTCCGGGTATCGCGTTTCGGCAACCCCCTGAAACGCAGATAGATGCCCAGAGGACACCCAATCAACCCCTTGAGACGCAGATAGCGTCACAGAAGACGCCATCCGGTCAAGGCGCAGCCAGCTACAGCCCTCCGCTTCTCTTTCCAACGCAATCACATCAGCGCAATCGTGCGATTCCGCACCCCTGCCTTCGATCACGCGATACCGTCAAGGTCATCCGCGTCAGGAAAATCGGCATTGGCGTTCGGGACTCGCGGCAGCAATGGTTCAAACCCTATCCGCTCGTACAGTGGCTTGCGTCTCATCGCTCTGGCATCGCACACCTGTTGGATGGTCTTCCGCGCAGTGACGGGCACGGGAATTCCAGTGACCTCCTGGATCTTATCCGCGATCCGTCTGGCTAAAGCTTCCTCACTCCATTCATCACCGAGGTCAAGCTTGGTGACTTGGATATACCGCCACTTCTCGTCTTCGATTGCCTGCCGCCGGCGTGCATCTTCCAGCCATTGACCGGCGTGATGCCCTCCGTCGAACTCAATGCAGATCTTGTATTCCGGGTAAGCGAGGTCAAGATATACGGCCCGGTTCAGACGCTTCACTCCAATCTTGTAATTGACGCAGGGCGCGTCTATCCCGTATTTGAGGGGAACGAGTCGGGTGCGCGTTTCCATCGACGAATCCGTCCCCTCCTGAATCACACGCAACGCACGCCGGCAATTGGCATATCCGCGAAACATATTCGGCCGGCGGCCCGTCTCTTCAAAGACCGCTTCCGTGAATTCCCGCGCCGAATCCAGATACGCCGTCAGCTCCTCAATGGTCGTCCTGCGCAGACGCCCATCCCGGCGCATCATTGACTCCGCCAGTACGATCAGCTCTTCGAGATTCAGCCATCCGGCGAACATCGCCCATGTGCAGGCCGGAGACACGCACAAGCATTGCTCGACCATGACGACATCAACAGGGAAGGACCATGTCACTTCGTTTATGCCGACGAGATTGCGCCTTTCATTGGCACTCGAGACGACAACTGTAATACCGTTCAACATGGCGCGTCCTTTTGGCAGGCGCGGTATTTCAATCGCCTGAAGCTCCAGGGCCGTGGTCAAGGCGTATGGCGGCTGCCACCTGCTGCGCTGCTGGAATTCAGCGCACTGCTTCATACGCTGGTGCTTCAACTCCGTCAATTGCACCAGTGCGATTGATCCGCCCATGGTCGGCCGCTCCTTTGTGACTCGAATATTGCCGTGGAGCCGAGTGTAGGGAACCGGGCAGTTCCCCGTCTACCGCGCCTCAAAAAATGTGGACAAATGTGGATGAATGTGCGCAACGCGGTGGATAACTCACCTCGGCTCGGCGGAGACCGCGCATGAGGAAATCACCGGCCGCCTTCTTTCGCACGACTGTACACACCGGCGGGTTCTGTTCACAGAAGACTTGCATGTACACTGGGAAGACGATTTGAACGTGACGCCGAAGGTGACGCCACACAATTAGGGGGGTACGGTGAAGGGGATTGGTGTAACTGGCCAAGCAACCGAGGCGCGAACGGATATGTACGATGTTTCTGCCACATGCGCCCATGACCTTCTGATCTGATGCAGGATGGCAGGTACAGGCAATTATGACGATAATCACCAACGCGCGGTTCCCGGGCAGCGCCCGCCGCGTAGACATCGCGATCAAGGGCGGCGCGATTGCGGCAATCACGCCCGCCGGCTCCCGGATCTCGGCGACGGCAACCGGCGGCGCGGCGACTGGGCCTGACCGTGAGGGAGTCCAGTCTTGTGGGCGAGCTCGAATGGTTCGACGCCTACTGCAAGCTCGACAATGCGCCCGGAGCGGCGGAGGAGACGCTCGAACTGATTCGCAAGGCCGAGGCGGATGCCACCCGCAAAGGCGTGGTCGGCATCCGCGACTATGAGATGGCGGAAAACGTCGACACGTGGACCCGCCGGTTCTCCGCGGCGTCTCCCCGCCCGCGCGACGCTAACGATTCCGCTTGGACAGGCATCGATTGGGATGGCTCATTCACCCACGGCATCCGAGGATTGCGCGTGGAGGCGGGCGTGTATCCCGAACGGCTGGAGGATGCGATTGAAGCCGGCTGGAAGACGGGCGTCGAGCTGCCCGGCAGCGATGGACTGGGCCATGTCGGCGCGATGAAGATGATCTCGGACGGCTCGCTGAACACCCGTTCGGCGTTCTGCTCGATGCCGTATTCCGATATATTCCCCGACTTTTACGGCACGCTCAGTTACGCGCCCGACCAGATCGAGGCGTATTTCCACGGGGCGACATGCCATAGGTTCGCCATCGCGTGCCATGCCATCGGCGATGAGGCGAACACCATCGTGCTCAACGCGGCGGCGAGCACACACGCCCACGGTTCCATCGAGCACGCCCAGATGCTGAAGCCGGCGGATATTCCCCGATTCGCGAAGCTCGGGCTGACCGCCAGCATCCAGCCACAGCACGCCATGGACGATCGCGATGTCATCACGCGGTTCTGGGCGAATCCGGGTGGAACCCCTTACGCATTCAAGGCACTGCACGATGCCGGCGTCAGGCTGCGCATGGGGTCGGATGCGCCGGTTGCGCCGCTCGACCCGTGGATGGCGATATCGGCCGCTGTGTTCGGCACGGAAAGCTCAGACCGCGAACCGTTCCAGCCGGAGCAATGCCTGGATGCGCGCACCGCGCTGGCGGCTTCCACAGCCGTCGGCCGCGACCGCCCTGAACCCGGAGATCCAGCCGACCTGGTGCTCTTGGACCGCGACCCGTATGCTGTCTCCACGCCGGAGGAGATGCGGGCGATGCCGGTGGCGGCGACCATGCTCGCAGGCCGTTGGACGTACTCCTCTTTGCACGGCGAATGATTCCCGACAAGGAACGCATGAGGATTCCTCACACGAATCCCATCGGGAACCGTCCGCCGCGCAGGCAAGGCGTCAGACGTCATACCGCCATGACTTATCGGTGATCACGCGGGCCATCGCCAAACCTATCGGCAGGCAGATAATCACCATGAACGCTCGGAACGCCCAGTCCAGCGCGTGCAGCGTATCGAACTGTCCGAGGTAGAACATCGCCCGGTACATATACAGACCGGGCACCATGATGACGATGGACGGCACAGTCAGGCATATGCGCGGATAGCCCAGATGCGGCGGCAGCAGGCCGTTGTGCACGGCGGTGCGCCATCCGGCAGCGAGCAGACCGGCCAGCAGCGCGCCGATGAACGCCCCGGCCTCGGCCGGCACCCCGAAATCGACCAGCGTCAGTCGCAGCGTGTCGGTGATCATGCCGATGGTGGCGGCGACCAGGCACATGCGCTGCGGCGAATTGAACATGATCGAGAAGCCCCACACGCCGAGGAAGGCGGTGACGGCCCGCAGCCCCGTGTTCACCCACGGATTGAGCCCCAGCGGCTCGAACCCGGTCGGGTTCAGATGCACGATCATGGCCACTCCCCAGCCTGCCAGCGTGGCCATCAGGATGATGCACAGCACGTATGCCACTCGTTGGATGCCGGACGGGAAGTCGATCTTCGCCATATCGAGGCCGCCCGTTATCAGCGGGAAGCCAGGGATGACGAACAGCATCGCGCCGATGTACGCGGTGTCATGCGTCAGCGCGATCGGGTCGAGCAGGCCGATCAGGCGCAGAGTGCCCGTGCAGGCGAGCGCAGCCAGGGCCACGCACACGAACGTCACGAAGAACTGGTTGAGATGGCGGGCGAACAGTTTGCGGCGCAGCCAGTGGCCCAGTCCGGCGCCGACGAACGCGCCGACCATGTCGTAGGGGCCGCCGCCGAGCAGGAACACGAAGGATGCGCAGGCGACTGCGGAGGCGAAGCCGGCGAACGCCGGGGAATAGAGCGGCTTACGGCTCTCGATCAGGTCGAGCCGCTCATGCGCCTGCCGCACGGTGATGGGCTTGCGCCCTTCGCCCGCGCAACGGCCCACGTGGTCGAAATGCTCGGCGTACTCGCCGGTCAGCGGCTTGTGGGCGCGGGTTTTCCGGCGTTTCGCGCCCAGCAGCGCCTCCGCCGACATCGATGTCCCGAATTCGTTCAGATTCTGGTCTTCCGCACTGCTGGCGCTTGCGCCTGCGTCCGCGCCTGTGCCACCCGCCGCCGCGGCGGCCGCGTCGAGATCCGGCGTCTCCACGAAATCATGCTTTCCGGAGCGCTGCTGCATCAACCGGTCATGCAGCAGCTTGGCCTCGCGATCCTCTTCCAGGACGGCCTCGGATTCGGAGCGCAGCTCGTCGTCCGTCGAACCTTCCGCGGCGATGTCGGCCGCGGCCGCGCGGACCATGGAGACGGGCACGGTGACCTCGGCCGCCTCCAGGGCGTCGAGCACCGGGTCGTCGGAGGCCTCGCCGCTGAGCTCCTTCTGTGCCTTCTTCTCGGCGCGCAGTTTCTTGGCCAGCTGCGCGGAGACCTCGGACATGTCGCTTTGCTCAAGGTTCTGCACCACACCTTCGGACACGTCGCCCGCGCGATGGTACATGGAATCGAGCCCGAGGTTCACGCTGAACCAGTCGGTGTAATGCTCCAGCAGCCAGATGCGCTCGGTGTTGACGCCGGTGGTGGGCAGGTCGATGACCTCGGTGATGCGGTTGGCGTCATCGGTGCAGGTGGCCTCGATGTCCGTCAGGTTCACGTCGGCGCGCACGTGCACGCCCAGGGGGTACGCGATGCGGTGCATCATCTCGCGCACGCGGAAGCTTCCGGTTCCAGCACCCAGGTCCAGTGCGCCGACGCGCACGACGACGCTGGTCTTGGCGGCGAGGCCGGCCTCGGAGATCGGCTTGTCCCAGTCGCGTCGAATGTCTTCCATGTCAAGGGGAACGGAGTGGGTGTGGAAATGACTCACCGCCGTCGCCGCGTCCTGATGGGGCGCGTCGCCGTTCATGTGCTGCTGCATGTTCTTCTCTATCCGTATCATGCCGTTGTTTTTGCCGCCCTATGGGTGTGCTCGGGCGTGTTTTCAAGATGGTTACAGTAGTCATTCTTACTCCGCGCCGTGAACTCATGGGGTATGACCGAAACCGGCGTTCGCATGATGGACTACCTTCGACAAGATTATGGACGATACGTCGACGAGGATATTCAGGACGACATTCCCGGGCCATCCGACAGCGTGAAGATATGGTGAAGATTACATATTTACCAGTAATCCTTCAGAGAAAAATTGGACTTCGTAATACAACTTGCGATTTCAGGGCAATAGAATGGGCACACAGCTTTTGGCGCAACCGGCTGTGGGCTCGCAACTGACGGCCAACACAACCGCGGAGGAGCCGCGGAGGACCGACTGACCGAGCAACCGGACCCAAAAGACAAAGGAGGTTATGAATGACCGATACCGATCAACAGATCACGCCCGCCGACGCGACCATCGTGTCGACCGGCACCGGGACCAAGGGCCCCGAAGAGCGGGAGCTGCCTGAGTCGCTCAGCAACGACATGAGCCTGTGCCTGCGCATTCTGCGCGACGTACTGGGCGAATATGACCCGCAGCTGCTGGCGACGTTCGACACCGTGCGCAACTACGCGGTGAAGGCAAGCGCCGAGCATTTCGCCGGAGCGACGGCGGATCCGCACCCCGATGAGGATGGTCTGGCAAAGGCCGTCGCCACCATCGATGCGATGAATCTGCACGACGCCCAGCTGCTCGCCCGCGCATTCGCCACATATTTCCACCTCGCCAACCTGAGTGAGGAGAACTACCGCGTTTCCGTGCTGCACCAGCGCGAGAACCAGGTGGAAGACGACGAAGCCGTTGACCCGGTGAACGAACTGACCACCGCCTACCATCAGCTGCTGACCGAAATGGGGCCGGCCAAAGCCAAGGCGTTGCTGGAGAAGCTCGAATTCCACCCGGTGTTCACGGCGCATCCGACCGAAGCGCGCCGCAAGGCAGTCGAAGGCAAGATCCGCCGCATCGCGGAGCTGCTGGAAGAGAACAAGCGCCTCGGCGGCTCCGACAAGAAGGAGAACGTCCGCCGCCTCTACAACGAGATCGACGCGCTGTTCCGCACGTCCCCGATCGCGCTGAAGAAGCCGACGCCGGTCGAGGAGGCCGATACCATCCTCGACATCTTCGACAACACGCTGTTCACCACGATTCCCAAGGTCTACCACCGTTTCAACGACTGGCTGCTGGGCGACAAGGCCGGTCTCGAACAGCCGCAGTGCCCGGCGTTCTTCCATCCGGGAAGCTGGATCGGCTCCGACCGCGACGGCAACCCGAACGTCACCGCCAAGGTCAGCCGTCAGGTCGCCCGCAAGTTCAGCGACCATGTGATCAGCGCCCTTGAGGAGGCCACCCGCACGGTCGGCCGCAACCTGACCATGGAGTCCGAGACGACCCCGGCCAGCGCCGAGCTGAAGAGCCTGTGGAGCCACCAGAAGGAGATGAGCGAGCGCCTGACCGACAAGGCCGCACTGATCTCCACCAAGGAGCTGCACCGCGCCGTCATGCTGGTGATGGCCGATCGCCTGCGCTACACCATCGAGCGCGACGCCGACCTCATGTACCACAGCTGCGACGATTTCATCGCCGACCTGCAGGTCGTGCAGCGTTCCCTGGCCGAAGCCGGCGCCAAGCGTTCGGCGTATGGCCCGCTGCAGGATCTGATCTGGCAGGCGCAGACCTTCGGCTTCCACATGGTCGAGATGGAGTTCCGTCAGCACTCCGTGGTGCACGCCCGCGCGCTGGAGGACATCCGCGAGCACGGCCTGCACGGCGAGCGTGGCGAACTGCAACCGATGACGCACGAGGTGCTCGACACCTTCCGCGCCCTCGGTGCCATCCAGAAGCGCAACGGCATCAAGGCCGCCCGCCGCTACATCATCTCGTTCACGAAGAGCGCCCAGAACGTGCGCGACGTGTACGAGCTGAACCGTCTGGCGTTTTCGCACCCGGAGGATGTGCCGGTCATCGACGTCATCCCGCTGTTCGAGCAGCTTGAGGACTTGCAGAACTGCGTGAACGTGCTGGAAGAGATCGTCAAGATCCCCGAGGTGCAGGCTCGTCTGAAGGCCACCGGCAACAAGATGGAGGTCATGCTCGGCTACTCGGATTCGTCCAAGGACGCCGGCCCGACCACCGCTACGCTGGCGCTGCATTCCGCCGAATCGCGCATCGTCGCTTGGGCCGCGAAGCATGACATCGACCTGACGCTGTTCCACGGCCGTGGTGGAGCCGTCGGTCGAGGCGGTGGCCCCGCCAACCGCGCGGTGCTCGCCCAGCCGAAGGGCTCCGTCAACTGCCGCTTCAAACTCACCGAGCAGGGCGAGGTCATTTTCGCCCGCTACGGCAACCCGGTGCTGGCCATCCGCCATCTGGAATCCGTCGCCGCCGCGACGCTGCTGCAGTCCGCTCCGAGCGTCGAGAAGACGAACACGGAGATGACCGAGAAGTACGCCCAGATGACCGAGGTTCTGGACAACGCCTCGCACGAGCGCTTCCTCGACCTGCTGAACACGCCGGACTTCGCCCCGTGGTTCTCGATCGTCACGCCGCTTACCGAGGTCGGCCTGCTGCCAATCGGCTCCCGCCCGGCCAAGCGTGGTTTGGGCGCGAAGTCGCTCGACGACCTGCGCACGATTCCGTGGGTGTTCTCTTGGGCTCAGGCGCGCATCAACCTCGCCGCATGGTATGGCCTTGGTTCGGCCTGCGAGAAGTTCGGCGACCTTGACACGCTGCGCGAGGCGTACGAGGAGTGGCCACTGTTCTCCACGTTCATCGACAACATCGAGATGTCGCTGGCCAAGACCGATGAGCGCATCGCCAAGATGTACTTGGCGCTCGGCGATGACGAGAACCTGTCGAAGAAGGTGCTCGACGAGATGAAGCTCACCACCAAGTGGGTGCTCAAGATCGTCAACGACGAATGGCCGCTGCAGCACCGTCACGTGCTCGGTCAGGCCATCCGCATCCGCTCCCCTTACGTGGACGCGCTGTCCGTCACTCAGGTGCTTGCGTTGCGTTCGCTGCGCAAGAAGGTGGACAAGGAAGAGCTCAGCAAGAGCCAGCAGGCGGGATTCATCTATCTGATCCTGTGCACCGTCTCCGGTGTCGCCGCCGGCCTGCAGAACACGGGCTGACGTTTTGGCCGGTGTTGGGCCGCATGCGCGGCCAACACCGCTTGGAAAGCCCGGTGGGCTTTCCAAGGCCAAAACGTAGCGGTGGGCTTTGCGCGCGCAAAGTTCACCGCAGCACAGCGCCTCCGCGACGAGCGGAGGCTCCGTTTTATATCAGCACATATCGCGAAAGCCCTGCCCTACACGGGTGGGGCTTTCGCGTCCCCCCCCCTATCAATCACATTGATACGATTTCATAATCATTTCCGATGTGAATAAGTTCACGGATCAAGACCGCAATCATCGGCAATCCCACCAGCGAAGTGGCGTTATAGTAGCGCTGTCGGCGTCGACAAGAGCTGGAACGCTGATAGAATGCACACCAATGATGTTCAGTGAATTGTTCACATGTTCACGAACAGTCCTGCATGATGTGCCTTGAGTGAGCGATGCGGTTCTTGTTCAGGCCGGCAGGTCATCGTACAGCCAGTTACGAAAGGATCCTACCGAATGGCAAGGTTTACCGAGAATCGTTGGACCAGCGCAATCATCCCCGCATTGCTGATTCATATCCCAATCGGTACCGTCTACTGCTGGAGCGTGTTCAAGCAGCTCATCGCCGACAGGCTCAACGCCAGCCCGGCCTCCGTGGAATGGGGCTTCTCGCTCGCCATCTTCTTCCTCGGCATGTCAGCCGCATTCGCCGGCCCCATGGTGGAGAAGAACATCAAGAAATCCGCACTCGTCTCCATGGTCTGCTTCGTGGTCGGCTTCGCCGGCACGGGCGTGAGCATCGCTCTGAACTTCCTGCCGGGTGTGTTCATCTGCTACGGCGCGATCATGGGCATCGGCCTGGGCGTCGGCTACCTGACCCCGGTCAAGAACCTGATGCTCTGGTTCTCCGATAACAAGGGCCTCGCCACCGGCATCGCCGTCGCCGGCTTCGGCCTGGCCAAGGCCATCGCCAGCCCGTTGATGGAGTACCTGATCGGCACGGTGGGGCTGGTCAACATGTTCTTCATCCTCGCCGTGATTTATGCGGTGATGATGTTCTTCGGTTTCCTGCTCATCAAGCGTCCGGCTGACTGGGTCTACGATCCCGTGACCTCGCATGTAAGCCGCGCGGAGATTCTCAGGAAGCCCGTGTTTTGGGGCATCTGGATCGCCTTCTACATCAATATCACCTGCGGCCTGGCGCTTATCAGCCAGGAGAAGGACATCCTGCACGATGTGCTCAAGGCCTTCCCGCAGTATGCCGGCTTGAGCCCCGCCAAGTTCGCCGCCGCCATCGCCGGCATCATCGGCCTGGTGCTCGCCGTGGACTCCGTGTTCAACACGGCCGGCCGCGTGGGCTTCTCCACGCTCTCCGACCACCTGAAGCGCCGCGAAACCGTTTATCAGGTGATCTTCATCATGTCGATCGCGGTATGCCTGCTGCAGATCTTCACCAACAGCATCAACAATGCGCTGTTGTGGGCCGTGCTGGCCATGCTGTTCCTCATCAACGCTGGCTACGGCGGCGGTTTCTCGACGCTGCCGGTGCTGCTCGACCAGCACTTCGGCACCAAGACCGTCTCCACCACACACGGTCTCGCGCTGAGCGCCTGGGCGTTCCGGCCTGTCCGGCAACCAGCTGGCCTCGTTCGTGGTCACGCACACGCCCGATCAGGCCCATCGCTACGCCGCGCTGATTCCGGTGCTCACCGGCCTGTTCGCCCTGGCTCTGATCAGCATCAGCCTGGTCAAGTATCTCGGTGGCAGGAACGGCGAGGGCAAGAGATCCATCGGGGCCTGAACCGTAACGCAAGGCGGAGGGCTTCAGATACTGAAAGTAAATCACTTTCCTGAATCGCCCCGGACAGTATTCGGCCAAGAACGAGACAACTGCCCACATCCGCGACAATAGACTCTCATAGTTGACTGATTCGGGGGCCTGCGCCTAGCGGGCCCCCTTATTGATGCCGTGTGGCGCGTCGAAAGCACCATGTCCACCGGCCACGGTCAACGGAGTTCTAACATGTTAACGGAGTATTCTAACATGTAAGAATTATTGAAAGGGGATGAAAGGACAGCGCCAGTCACCTTACACCAACGCGTAGCGGGATGAGGGACCACTCCCCTCATGCCGGAATACGCCCTCCCCCTCAAGTCTCTTCATGAGCCTGTACGCGCTGATATAAGACAAATCCAGCAGCTTCATCACGTCAGACGTGGTCGCCGCGCCCCCATTGTTCAGCGCGAATTCCGTCACCAGGTTCTCCCGCCGACCGTCGAGGCCCTTTTGCCTCGCATAAGCCGGCAACTTATCATCCCTCTTATATACACGCGCGCTCAGCATATAATCTCGTGCGACACCGCTGCCGCAGGCTTCCACCAGCCCGCTCTCCACTAGGCTTTCGACCGCGCCGACCAATCGCCGAGACTCCACTCGCGAGAATTCGCGCATTTGCGCCACGCTGAGTCTGCGATGCTCCCGCAGCAACGACAGCACGATTAGAGACCACACCGACAACGGAGCGCCACGGCGAGCCTCTTCATTGGCAATCATCACAACGAATGCCTCATCCGGCACCACGCGACGCAGGAACAGCACCACCTCCGACGCCGTGGACTGCGAATAATCGGGAAATGCCCCGCCGGAAGCCAAGGAGCCGGCATATATCTTATCGACACCACGACCGGTGCGTTCCGCATATCCCGCCGTCTTGAGGATGGAGGCGAGCTGAGGGTTGCGGGAACGCGGCTGCGCGGTCAACAGGTTGTTTTCGCTCAATCCCTCGATGAAACCTCCCGGGTTGGATATGGTCAGGCCATCGTCGTCCACGAGGAACCGCACCGATCCCATCCTCGCATAATCCCTGTGGCAGAACGCGTTGACTGCCGTCTCGCGGAACGCCTGATGATCGAAGTCCGGCAGATTGACATGGACCAGACCGCTCATAACCTCATGATCTGGATTCCATGGTTCCATCAGTGCGCCGATACGAGGGAGCATATCGACCAGCGGCAGGAAGAACGGATCCGTGTTTACCTTGGGAGACGTGCCTTTCATGACCTGGAATACGGCGGAGGCCGACGGTACGGAACGCTTCAGCGCCCGCTCCGTACCGATGACCAGCAGGCCGGCCACGGAAGGCTGCGGGCCGCCAGGGCCGTCGACTACCAGTTCTAGGGCCCGATCGAAGTCCTCATCATCAAACGCCAACAATGAGCTGCCGGCATTGGCCGTGCGTATGCTCTCCCTGAGCCGGTCGCGCGCAGACGGATCAAGATCGGACAGCGTCGACCCCGGAGCAGGCTGCGCGCTGTAGTCGTAACTACGCTGCTGTGACAAACGACTGATGAATTGCGCAGGGAACATCGGAACGACTTCTGGCGCGCCATCGGCTTTCAGCCGGCGCTGCAGCGTCTTCCCCTGACTGGTGGACACGATCTGCTGACTGCTGTCAACCTCAATGCCGACGACCGGCTTGCCGCTCTCGCTCAGCAACGTCACCCGCACGGAAAGCTGAGGAACCGTTTTGTTGAAAATGAATGCCGCCAGACCATTGACATTGCGATGCCGGTCACAGACCCCAGTCACCATGCCATCGTCTTCGACACCAAGGTACAGCGTACCGCCTTCGGTATTGGCCATCGCCACCACATTGTCGACGATTTCGTCATCGGTTTGCGGGCGTTGGCGTCCGCTTTTGAACTCCACCGTCAGGCTTTCCTTGGTCGGCAGCATCGGCTCTTCCTTTCACGGCTTTCAATAATTCTAACATGTTAACGGAGAATTCTAACATGTAAGAATTATTGAAAGGGGATGAAAGGACAGCGCCGGGCACAGCGCCCACTATGCGCCGAGCAATGTCAACATCTGCGGGACACTCTTCTTGCCGAATTCGACCTTCTGCTCGCCGCCGGGATGGTTGATGACGATGCAGGGAACGCTCATCGCGCCATACTGGTCCTTGAGCTCGGGGAAGTGCGCGACGTCGTAGGCTTCGGCACGCACGTTCGGGTTCAGCGACGCGATGCGCTGCGCGGCCAGTACGGTTTCCGGACACATCGTGCAGGTGAGCGAGACGAGGATCATCACGTCGATCGGCGTGTCAATGGCCTCGGCGCGAGCCTTGAGGTCATCGTCCAGAGGCTGGCCCGGACCCGCGGCGTTGTACAGGCCGAGCACGAACGAATTGAACTCGTGACCGGACGGTACACCGTGGAAGGCCAAGCCGGTGAACAGCAACGTACCGGCGTCGGAATTCTCGGCCGGCACGCACATGCGCACGACCGGCCGCGCAGACGGCAGCACCCCTGCTACGTCGAACTGCGCGCGACCGGAATCATCCAGCGAACCATATACCGGCAGTTCGGCGCCATCCGGCAAGGTGACGGCCAACGGCTCGCCGACCGTCAACGACGTTGGCGCGCTGGAACCGTCCTCAGCGGTGATCACGCCCGCCGCATCGACCGCGACTGAATTCAGTTTGCCGTTCGACAGCGCCACCATCTCGCCGATGAATCCCTGCAACTCCGTCGACAATGGCGTATCGTCCAGTTCGAGGACGAGCGTGACCGGGCGGGTCATACGGCCAAAGACCACGCCGAGCTGCTGCTTGATGGCGGCGGAGAAGAGCTCGCCGGGCTTTTTGGCGGCGGCCGTCGCGGCGGCGGTATCGGCGCTGCGCTTGACAGGAGCCGGGGCGGGCGTGGTGCCGGCAGCGGCAGCACTGTTGACGGCAGCCGCGGTCTGCGCTTCGGCCTGCTCATATGCGGATGCGGTCGGGCGAGGCGGCACAAGACCGGTTTTCTCGCTCATCTGCTTGGCGTACCGCTCCAGTTCCACTGCGGCGATGGCACCGTCGGCGGTGGCGGTGACGACCTGACGCAGGTTCTTGACGCGCAGGTCACCGGCCGCGTACACGCCCGGCACCGAGGTCTCGAGGTATCCGCGCGTGACCACGTAGCCGTGGTCGTCCAGTTCGACGACACCGCGCACGAGCTCGGTGGCCGGCACGTATCCGGCGAACACGAAGACACCAAACGTGCCGTCGTCGGATGGCTTCCACGATTCCGTCTCACCAGTTCGGCGGTCGAGGATCGTCGCCTCGCGCAGCCCGCCCTGGCCGGCGGTGACGCCTTTGAGCTCGACGTTGTAGCGCACGTCGATTTTCGGGTTGTTCTTGGCTTCGGCAGCCACCGCCGCGTCGCAGGTGAAGTCCGGTTCGCGGACGAGCACCGTGACTTTGGAGGCGTATTTGGTCAGGAACACGGATTCCTCTGCCGCGGCGAAACCGCCGCCGACGACCAGCACCTCCCTGCCGGTGAAGAATTCACCGTCGCATGTGGCGCAGTAGGCCACGCCGCGGCCAGCGTACTCGGCCTCGCCGGCGAAACCAAGCTTGCGTGGGCTGGCTCCGGTGGCAATCAGGATGCCGAACGTTTTCAGGTCACCGCGCGACGTGTGCACGGTCTTGATGTCACCGTTCACGTCAAGGCCGGTAGCCTCGGCTGAGAGGAATTCCGCGCCGAAATCCTTGGCCTGGTTGCGCATGGTCTGTGTGAGCGCACGACCGGACGTACGGCCGACGCCCGGGTAATTGACGACTTCATCGGTGATGGTGATCTGCCCGCCGAAATCATCCTTTTCGAGAATCAGCACGCGATAGCGGGCGCGAGCGAGATACAGGCCGGCGGTGAGTCCCGCAGGGCCGCCACCGATGACAACAACGTCATACAGATCGCTTCGGTTGATCTGGGTCATGATATGGAACTCCTTACATATGCATATGCCCCCTGCCGACAGGGCTCCCGCGAAGCGGGTGGGGTAGTTCGCCTATCACCGCGACCACCCCCAGTCGGCTGTCGCCGCCAGCCCCCGCCAGCGGGGGCGAGAGAGGCCACTCGCCTTACATCGCTACCCGCCAGCGGGGGCGATAGAGTTGGCGATCCCCAGTCAACTCTGACCGCTACCGACAGCCCTCCAGCCCCTGCAATCGGGGACGGCCTCCAGCCGCAGCCTGTTGTGCTTGCCTGTCGGCTCGCCTTCGCCTACAAACAGCTCTGCTGTTTGCTTGACAACTCAGCCCGTCAGTGAGGCGGGAAATCAGAGGAGACCGACGAGGTCGAGGCTCGGCTCGATGGTCTCCTCGCCGGGGGTCCACTTGGCCGGGCACACCTGGTCGCCGTGCTCGTAGACGAACTGCGAGGCCTGCACGCGGCGCAGCAGCTCGTCGGCGTTACGGCCGACGTTGGAGGAGATGACCTCGTAGGCCACGACCTTGCCCTCCGGGTTTACGATGAAGTCACCGCGCTCGGCCACGCCGTCGGCCTCGTTGTAGGTGTCGAGGTCCTTCGCGAGCAGTGCGGTGGGGTCGGCAAGCATCGGGTACTGGATCTTCGCGATCTTTTCGTTGGCGTCGTGCCAAGCCTTGTGCACGAAGTGGGTGTCGCAGGAGACCGAGTAGATCTCGCAGCCGATCTTCTTGAAGTCCTCGTACTTGGCAGCGAGATCCTCCAGCTCGGTCGGGCACACGAACGTGAAGTCCGCCGGGTAGAAGAAGAACACCGACCAGTGACCGAGCACGTCCGCCTTGGTCACCTCATGGAATTCGTTGTTCTGAAAAGCCTGCACCGTAAAATCAGTGAGTTCATGCTGAAGCAGTGTCATCATCGTTCCTTTCCACGCAATCCGGTCATTGCGTCTCCCCATCGTAACGTCAAGCGGCTTTCGCCGATACGGACGCACGAGGGTTTCTTCATGACAATCATCACAGTTTGCGCTCACAAACCGGTAAAAACAGCCGCGCCCGATCCGTGGTTTCGCTATGAGCAGAGGTGATGAACGTTCCTTGGATATTTCATACTTATCAAACAGGTTTCCGCTATGCTCGCACATACAGGCACATACACGCCGACCCGACGCGAACCTGAGACTCGGAACGGAGATGTCATGGCAGAGGAAGACCCGGATCAGGAATCCACCGCGAACTCGACGCTTAGCCGCATGCTGGCGGGAAACCGGCGGTTCGCCGAAGGGCACAGCGAGCACCCGTGGCAGGACATGCAGACCCGCGAATCACTGATCGACCGGCAGAACCCCGACGCGGCGGTATTGTCATGCTCCGATTCGCGCGTTCCGCCGGAAATCATCTTCGACGCGGGGCTCGGTGACCTGTTCACGATCCGCACGGCCGGGCAGATCATCGACGACGCGGTATTGGCATCGCTGGAATATGCCGTGGATCATCTGCACGTCAGCCTGCTCATGGTCATGGGTCATGAAGGCTGCGGGGCGGTGGCGCTGGGCGCCGAACAACTTGACGCGCTGATCGCCGACAGCACGAGCGACCCGGAGAGCTCGTTGGAGTCCGCTGATGCGATGGCCGAATTGGATGAGCGCATCGCCAGCTCGGATTCGATTGTGCTGCGCTCGGTCGGCATGTCGGTATGGCAGGCGCGGGAGGCCGAGTTGGATACGAGCGAGGACTTCGAACGCGTACATGTGGCGCGTACCATCGAAGAGCTGGTCACGCGCAGCGAAATCATTCAGGACGCGCTGGCGCATGATCGACTGATGATCGTAGGCGCCCGCTACCAGCTGTCCACCGGCAAGGTCGAGGTACTGAGCTTCTGATGGGAGCGTGACTTATCGCCGCATTTCGCGTCACTGTGTGCGGGTAGCGTCACGCTGTGCGGCCCCGCACACAGTGACGCATCAGTAAAACCCTTATTTTCCAATGGTTATACAATATGCGTCACGCTGCAAGGGCGCACACAGTGACGCACCCCGCACAGCGTGACGCATTCGAGACGCCGCATCCGCAACGGCAACGCGCCGCCCGTTTCGACGTGGCGCGTCCCGCAGGCGTCTCCACCGCCGTCGTCAGCTACGTGCTCAACGGCAGTCCCAAGAAAATCTCGCCGGACACCGCGCAGCGGGTGTTCGACGCGGCGCAGCGGCTCGACTACCACCCCAACTCCGTCGCCCGAGCCCTCAAGACCGGCACCACGCACACGCTCGGCGTCATCGTGCCCGACTTCTCAAACCCATACTTCGCCGAATTCACCGACCAGCTCGAAGCCGCTGCATCCAAACGCGAACGGGCGCTGATCATCAACCTGCCGCGAGGCGACCCGCAAGGCGAGCGCCGCCGCATCAACGAACTCGTCGAGCGCAACATCGACGCGATGTTCGTCTCCTCCGCGCAGACCGATGCCGAACTCGCCCGCTGCGCGGTCAACGCGGCGCTCGACCCCGCGCACACGCCCGACGTGCAGCTCATCGCCGCCGAACTCGTCACCAGGCAGTCCTGCGGATGCAAGTGACCGGCCGGCAAGTCGCAGCGAACGGTTCTCAATAAGAAAAGTGCGAGGATTTCTCACATTTGCGCACAAGCGCACATAACCATAAAGGGCGGCATCTCGGGACTTTGTCGATTTTGATGTTCGTTTCGGGCGTTGGCAGGCTCGCACCTTTCTTACTGAGAATGATTCGCTGCGACAATTGACGTGCCACCCCCCTACAGTAGAGTCCATGTCACTTGGTTTAAACATCCTTCTGATCTTCATATTCCTAGTGCTCGGATCCATCTTCTCCGGCACCGAATTGGCCTTGGTCTCCCTGCGCGGATCCCAGATCGATCAAATGGAACAGGAGGACGCCCGTGGCGCACGTGTGGCGGCAATCGCACGCGACCCCAACAAGTTCCTGTCCACCGTGCAGATCGGCGTGACGCTCTCCGGCTTCCTGTCCGCATCGTTCGGCGAATCGTCGATTTCGCCGTTCATCGTGCCCGTCGTGAAAAGCTGGGGCGTGCCGGCGAACATCGCCGCACCGCTGACCACCATCGTGCTGACGCTGATCATCTCGTACTGCTCGATAGTCATCTCCGAAATGGTGCCGAAGCGCATCGCCATGCAGCGCACCGAACAGATCGCCCGCGCCGTAGTGCCCGCGATAGACGTGTTCGCCAAGGTCTGCAAGCCGATCATCTGGCTCATCGGCAAGAACACGAACGGTATCGTGCGTCTGCTCGGCTTCGACCCGAACGAGACCGAAAGCGAGGTCTCCGACGAGGAGCTGCGCGTGCTCGTCAACACGAACACGTCGCTGAGCAAAGACGAGCGCACGATCCTCGACGACGTGTTCGACGCGTCCGAGACCATCGTCGCTGAGGTCATGCGTCCGCGCACCGATGTCGTGTTCCTCGACGGTTCGCAGAGCATCAAGGACGCGGCGGCGTACGTGCGCGAGATGCCGTACTCCCGCTATCCGGTGACCGGCAGGGATTTCGATGACGTGATCGGCTTCGTGCATGTGCGCGACCTGCTGGACGTGCGCGACCCCAACGCAACGACCGTGGCCGACGTGACGCGAGAAGGCATTTCGCTGCCCGGCACGTCCAAGCTGCTGCCGAGCCTCGAACTGCTGCGCAAGCGCGGCATCCACTTGGCCGTGGTCATCGACGAGTACGGCGGCACCGACGGCATCGTGACGCTGGAGGACATGACCGAAGAGCTCGTCGGCGACATCCGCGACGAATACGACCTGCCCAGCGAACCGGGCGGCGAGCGCAAGGAGCAGCCCGCATTCGTGAGCGGCGTCGCCACCATCGACGCGAGCATGACCATCGAGGACTTCGCCGATCTGACCGGCATCGAACTGGAGGACGGCCCGTACGAGACCGTCGCCGGCTATTTCCTCGCACACACCGGCAAGATGGGTGCCGAGGGCGATGTGCTGCACTCCGACGACGGGTACGACATGACCGTCACCAAGGTCGACGGCCGCCGTATCGAAACCATCGAGGTGCGCAAGGCCGGCGCCCCTGACCACGCGCCGGTTTCCGCCGAATAGCGCGGCGCGGGCGGGAGGTCGCCGGCCATTGCCGATCATCGGCGCTGCGAGGAAATCCACCAGTTGATGATCGAACCGGCTGCGACCAGCAGAGCGCCGCACCAGAACGGCAACGTCAAAGACAACCCCAGCAATACCGCGCTGGCTGCCGTGGACAGCACGGGCGTGGCGTAAGAGGCCATCGCAAGCGTGCTCATGCTGCCGTGCAAGATTCCATAGCCCCAGCAGGCGTATCCGCCAGCGATGACCGCCGCAGCCGCCACTACAGCCAAGTAGCCCCAAACCGACGGCGCGGCAGACGGCCAACCTTGGCCGGAAGCGAAGTGGATGATCCACAGCGCCACGGCCACAAAGGGGAAGAATACGGACGTACCGTCGAATCCCTTGGACAGCGCGGGCGTGAACACCGCATACACCGACCATGCGAGCGCGCCCGCAAATGCCAGCAGATACGGCAGTGGATTCGCCGCGACATGCCCTGCGGCGAGCGCCCAGTCCAAGCCGCTGTTGCCGCCGACCGCCAGTATCACGCCGGCGGTGGCGACGACAGCGCCAGGCAATACGCGGAGCACCGCGCGGCCACGAGAATGGCGGGGCGGCTTGCCTGCGCTGCAGTTTGTGCCGCACTGGACCGAGTCATCTTGAGCCTGCGCGTCGCTGGGCGCTGCGGGTTCCCGTCCTATCCCCTCGTTCCGCGCCGAACGCTTCTCGCCGCTCGGTACGAATGCCGCCGCCAGCAACACCATCATTGTAGGCCACAGGTAGTTCACCAGACTGACCTCCACCGACGAGGCCGCCGAAGACGCCAGCCCGATCGACAAGGAAATCGACGACTCATAGAACACGAACAGCAGGCCGCCGACGATCAGATACGTTCGCGGATACTTGCGCAACGGTGCCGGCCGGCGAAAAACCAGCAGCAGCACCGCGCCACAGGTGTATATCAACGCCGATCCCAGCGTCGCGCCGAACGCATCGGCGACCACGCGAACCAGCCCGGTCATCAGACTCCACAGCAGAATCGCCATCAGACCAATCATGGTAGCCTGCACGGATGGGCTGGGGCTCCGGCCGGCCTGGCCAGCCACATCGCGACGCGAATCGACCATATCTGCACGCTCCTTTTCGCCGCGGGGTCCGGCTGTTTACTCCAGTGTGTCCGCCGGCACCGACGCGGATGACGGCGAGTGGCGACTGACCGCGTTGACTGACGCGAATTGACCTGCCGTATTGTACCTGCTGAATGTGCAGCTACGTCCAGTCACGCCGTCTGCCGTGTTTCGTGTTGCCCCCCCCCGCTGCACATGCCTTGCCCAGTCGCACCGCCGCATGTCCCATCTCTCAGCCCAGTCCGTGCCACACCAGCGTAAAAACGGCGCGAAATCAGCCTGGTGTGGCACACTGATTCCACCCGACCTGTACCGCTGATGATCATCAGCCTACGTTTCTGTTACGTCGCTCACTGTGAGCGATAACTATGCTGGCAGCTGACACATCGCGCAGGCTTCATCGATAAACTGGAGGGTGACTGATATCCCAGAAGGAAGGAACGAATATGACACTTGCATTCGTTGTGCCGGGACTGGACGAAGCCGCCTCCGAGAAGGCCATTGCCATTCTGCAGAACCGACTGAGCCAGGAGCAGGAGGCCGCGCTGGTCCTGAAGCACGCTCACTGGAACGTGACCGGGCCGAACTTCATCGCCGTGCACGAGATGCTCGACCCTGAGGTCGAGGCAGTGCTCGCGCAGGCCGATGAGACCGCCGAACGCATCGCCACGCTGGGCGGCACGCCTGACGGCCGCGCCGATGCCATCACCCGCAACCGCACCTGGAAGCCGTTCGACGTCGACGGTCGCGCCGGCACCGAGAAGTACCTTGAGGCCCTGATCGAGTATTACGACGCATTCATCGCCGATGACCGCAAGGCCATCGCCGAGCTGGACGAGCTGGACGTGATCAGCTCCAACATCATCCAGGACCACGTGCAGGAGCTTGAGAAGTTCCAGTGGTTCATGCGTTCGCATCTGGCGTGACGCGATAGATCGCGGCAGACAGCAGGCAGCATGCATGGCGGGTGAATGCCCGCTCCCATGCACACCGGCATGGTCTGACGCAAAAGATGCACATCAATGATGGCGACGGTTCAGTGGCAATGCTGAGCCGCCGCCATCATTTGTTTTGCTGCCGCGACATGTCGGCAGCATGTTTCACGATATGTTTCACAGCAGTACGCGCTTGTTGAGTTCACGGCGCAGCTCACGCCAGCTCGGCAGATAAGCGCTCATCCGCCGCTGAAAATCAGCCCCGTGACCATTGGCCCACAGATGGGTCATTTCATGGACGAGAACGTACTCCAAAAATCGCGGCTCCATCAGACCAAGCTGAAGATTCAGCCGGATACGCCCGGTTTTCGGCGTGCATGACCCCCAGCGCGACGTCATGACCCGCAAGGTGACATGGCTCGGCGAACGCCCGACGATGGGCGCCCACTTGCGCAACAGCCCCGGAAGCGCGGCATCGATCGCGGCCGCGGCGGCATGTTTGCGCTCATCGGTCCACATGGCCGAACGGTCGAACATGGGGAGCTGCGGCTGATCGCCGCCCCGGCGGCCATCGACACCGGCATGCCCTCCATCACCGGCAGGAGCGCTGGGGAGGGGCGTCAACGTCTCGGCCTGCCGCAATGACATCCGTCGGGCCTCGGCCATACGCCGCTGCTGTTGCACGATCCACGAGTGCCGTTCATGAGCGAAACCAATGATCTGACGCTGGCTCATGCGCATCGGCGCCGACACCTCGACGGTTCCCAGAGGCGGCTTGATACGCAGATAGAGGTTCTTGATGCGTTTGCGCGTCACATGCAATTGCAGGCCGTCCACCTCAAGCACGGTCGACGCGGCGGCGGTTGAGGCGGACGCGGGTGCTTTTCGGGCATGACGACGCTGATTGGGCAATGGCATACGAGCCATTGTCGCAGACGCTGCCCCCAGTCAGCATGAGGCAAGGAATACAACGCCCCCGCTGGCGGGGGCCGCCGCGCAGCGACTGGGGGTGGTCTGACCAGCCACTGCACAGAACCACCCTCAGTCTCGCTGCGCTCAACAGCTTCCGCTAGCGGGAGCACAATACTGCGCACTCCGCGAAACCACCCGCGATCTCACGCGTTCCCACACACAAAAACGGGAGCGCGAGGGCACTCGCACCCTCACGCTCCCGCATAATCGCTCAGCGGCGGCGGAACAGTATCACGCTTCCGCAGCGGCCTTCTTGGCGGCGCGAGCAGCGGCCTTGGCGGCCTTCTCCTCGGCCTTCACCTGCTCGATGTACTCGGCGTGCTTGGCACCCGGAGTCCAGCCGGTGTTGACGACCTTGACCTGCCAGATCCACGCGGCGGCGAAGAGCACCGCGGCAAAGATCAGCAGGCAGATGGCGCCACCGACAGGACCGAGGTGAGCCATGTTGCCGGTAATCGTACCGAACCAGCAGAAGTCGGCGTCACCGAAGGTGGAGTTGGCCAGACCGAAGCTGCCCATCACGGTCATCAGCGCGGCCGGCAGGAAGGTAATCAGCAGGCCGTTGATGAACGAGCCGACAATGGCACCGATACGACCACCCGTGGCGTTGCCGAACACACCAGCACCACCACCATCGAAGAAGTGAGGCACCATGCCGGGCAGGATCAGTGCGACGCCCCAGACCGGGCCGAGCCACACGGCGATGATCGCCAGAGCCACCAGGCCACCGACGAAGGAGCCGAGGAAGCCGATCAGCGAAGCATTGGCGCCGTACGGGAACACGATCGGGATGTCCAGCGCCGGGCGGGCGCCGGGCACGACCTTGTTCGCAATGCCCTGGAAGGCGGGGACGAGTTCACCGAGGATGATACGAACACCGTAGAGGATGATGCTCACACCGATGCCGAACTGCAGGGCCTGCGCGAACGCGGCCATGAAGAACGAACCGTAGTTGTCGGGGTTGGTGGAGAAGATCTTGAACGCTTCCTTGGCCGGCAGCACGATGGCGGCCCACACGGAGAAGACCAGGTACAGCACGACCATGAGCAGCGTGGTGGAGACCATGGAGTCACGCAGGAAGCTCAGGCCCTTCGGGAAGTTGATGTCTTCAGTGGACTTCGACTTCTTGCCCACGCCGGCGCCGACAGCACCGGAGACAATGTAGCCGAGGGTGTTGAAGTGGCCGATCGACAGCTTGTCGCTACCGGTCACCCTGTTCATGAACGGCTGCGCGAACGCCGGCATGACCACCATGATCACGCCCATGAGGATGGCGCCGATGATCACGATGAGCAGCTGGTGGTCCGTGCCGAATCCCACGGACAGCACCACGGCCAGCATGGTGGACATGAACACCATGTGGTGGCCGGTCAGGAAGATGTATTTCAGCGGGGTGAACCGCGCGAGCAGCAGCATCACGATGAAGCTGAGCACGATGATGTACGCCGAGGAGGCGCCGTACTGGCTGGACGCCTGCGCGGTGATGACCTCATTGGTGGGCACGACGCCGTGCGCGCCGGTGGACTTGAGCACCAGGTCGCCGAACGGGGCCAAAGCCGAGGTGACGACGGTAGCGCCGGCACCCAGGATCAGGTAGCCCATGGCCGCCTTCAGGGCGCCCGACACGACCTGCCCGGCGCTGCGCTTCAGTGCGATCAGGCCGATGGCCGCGATGATGCCAATCAGATACGCCGGCACATTCAGTATTTCCTGGCTGATGAAATTCAGCACTTGAACGACAACGTTCATGGATTCCTTCTTTTCTTGTTATGGTTTCTGGCCGGCATCTCACGCAGGCCGTAACGGGGAGCGGCTCAGTCGGCGTACTTCTCCAGCACCGACTTAATCTCGTCGGTGTCCATGAAGTTCGTGATGACTTCGACGGGCGTGGTGGTGCCTTCCAGCTCGGGCGCGAGCTCGGCGGAGGTGAGCACCAGATCGTTCATGTTGGCGGTGCCCTTGGCGCTGCCCGCATCGGAGGTGGTGACATTGACATCGATGCCAAGGTCGGCCGCGACCGATTCGACATTGACCTTCAACAGCACCGATGTGCCGATGCCGTTGCCGCATACGCAGAGGATGTTCATGATTCCCTCGTTTCTTTCGTTGGAATGACTGCCGCGCAGCCATTGGGTTTCAGTTATTGGATTCAGTTATGGAAGTGTGGGTGTGCCGCTCACCGGCGGCCCGGCCCGGGTTGCGCCGCCCTGCTATTGATGCAGGATGTCGCGGATGGCTTCCGGCGTGGGGGCCTTGGCGAGCGCCGCGGTCTTCTTGGGATTGATCAGGGCCGAGGCGATGGCGGACATCACGGTGATGTGCTCGTTCTCGTCATGACCGGCCAGACCGATGACCAGCGATACCGGGTCGTTGGCCTTGTTGCCGAACTTCACCGGCGTGGACAGGCGCACCCAGCTCAGGCCGGTCTTCAGCACGGCCTCGGACGGGCGGGAGTGCGCGAGCGCGAGACCCGGGGCGATGACGATGTACGGGCCCATTTTCTCGACCGTCTCGATCATCTGATCCGTATACGCGTCGGTGGTGAAACCAGCCGCCACCAGTCCTTTGCCGGCAAGCCGGATGGCATCTTTCCAATCGGTGGCGGGAACGTCGAGCAGAAACGCGCTGTCCGGCAGGAACCCGTCAATATCGGCGACCATAGCATCTCCTCCGTGCTGAGCCATCCACCGCTGGATGGGTTGGTGATTTGCTAACACCATCGCGAGCAAATCGTTTCTTTCATCCGTCACTATACACCCTAAAATCCGCTTAGTAAACCAGGAAACCGATTTCTCAATTTTGTAATGAAATGGTATGATCTATACAGAAACCATTACGTCTGTCCACTGGAAACATTGGCAATAATCACGCCCATACGGCATCGCGGCGACCAATGAGCGCAATGTGCGTTCATGTATCCTATATACAACGGGCAGCGACGCGGTGCCCGGCAGAAGTAATCGAAGCAGACAATCCGAGGTGATGAACGATGAGCTCAACGAGTTCCATCACCGACGTCGCCGCATTGGCGCGCGTATCCAAAGCCACTGTCTCCCGCGTTCTTTCAGGGCGCCGCACCAAAGACGACAACATCGCGAAACGCGTGCGGGACGCGGCGGAACAGCTCAACTATCAGGCCAACTCCGCCGCCAGCGCACTGCGCAGCGACACGACCAATACCATCGGCCTCATCATGCCCGGCCCGACCGACCCTCTGGCAGCCCGACTGCTCGCGGAGTTGGAGCCCGAAGTCAACCGCTCGGGACGCCAGCTGCTGCTGGGCCTCGGCGACGACCAGCGAACCCAGACGGAACGCATCGAAGCCATGCTCGCCCGCCGGGTCGACGGGCTGGTGGTCATGCCGCCGCAAGACGCCAACACCGCAGCGTTCCTGGATGACCACGTCGGCATGACCTCGCTGGTTCAGGCGTTCGGCCACTCCACGTCCTTCCACGTGAACTGGGTTGGCGTCGACGAAAGCGCCTCCATGAAGCTGATGCTTTCGCACCTTGCAGAGTACAACGCCAACTCCATCGCATTCCTCAGCGGCAACGTCAACTCCGCCAGCGCCGCCGAGCTGTTCGCCACGTTGCAGACGTCAACGAGGGTCATGAACCTGATGACCGAACCGGGTTGGACCACGTTCGGCGACAATTCCGCGAAGCGCGGGTATCACGACGTTATGAGACTGTTCGGGGACAAGGGCAACCGCCCGAACGCGCTCATCTGCGCCACCGACGATGTGGCGATCGGAGCGCTGATGGCGCTGAACCAACTGGGAATCCGTGTGCCGGACGAGGTCAAGGTCATTGGGTCGGGCGACTCCCCCGCGGCGGCCATCGCCGACCCGCCGCTCTCGTCGATTCTCCCGCCGTGCCGGCTCATCGCCCATGAAGCGCTGCGACTCATCAGCGTCAGTGCCAGCAGCAAACACTGGCTTCCGGCGCACACCGCGTATCCGCCGCAGCTAATGCAGCGCGAATCGACCAGCGGGCCGCGATTCGGCTCCAGCGACATGGCGCTGCCCGACGACGAGAGCTGAAAAACTCGATGTCGGTGCCCTGAGCGGCACGAATATTGCGCGAAAGGCGTGGATTACACGGCTATCTGCATTTCGAGGGGGTGATTTCGACTTCCCGAACATCTATCTACGTTTCAAGGGGTTGGTGACCAAGTAGGAACACTGCTAGAACCGCGTCATTCCAATAAGTGAATGGCTCATATACCTCGGATGCCTCTGTGCCGCAACCCCTTGAAATGCAGATAGATGTTCCGGCGACCGAAAATCACCCCCTTGAAGCGCAGATACCCGGCAAGCTCGCCTGTCAGGACCTGAAAAACGCCACTGCACGAGGCGACGATGCCTTGCGGCACAACGAAATGCCGGATCTCACATATGAGACCCGGCATGGATCGCATTTTCGCGCCGTCTCAGCCAGCGAGCGCCGGCACGGCAACAACGACCGGCTCATGCCACTACCGCGCGACGCCCCGCCTCTGATGTGCGCTTGGGTTTATGAACGCAGGGCGTCGGCACAGCGCCACACGATGGAGGCGATGCGGGCCAATTCCGATTCCGCGCTGACAGAACGCCACAAGTCGCAGTAGGTCTCGAACCAGCGCTCCAGACCACGTGCCACTCGAATCGAGACATCCTGCACGGCTTCCGGCCCTGCGGAAGAGCCTGCGTCCGGTTCGATCAATCCGGCCGACGCGCGGGCGATATCGCCGGCATCGACCGTGATGACGTCATGCCGCCGCGCAAGGCACAAGCCGACCAAGTTGAACCAGCGCTGCCCCTCGATGGCGGCCAGCATCGCCGGCACATCACGCCGAGCCGCACCCAAACGCGATGCGCGACCGGCGGCGGCGCCGAGTCGCATGGCGTCGCACAGCAGCGCCTCGTTCGCCTCGGCCGCGCGGACGATATGCGGCGACAGCCCTTGCAGCATCGTGCGCCGAGCCTCATCAAGATCGGCACTGCCCAGCAGTCGGGCCTCCCACTCCCGCCCGTATTCCCCGCTGAACCCATGCACGCCGAGATGCATCGCCGATGCGGCATCGCGATTCATCCGTCCGTCGCCTTCATCCAGCTCGCAGTACCAGACCATGTCATCCCAGCCGAACGCCACACGACAGGCGGCATCTCGCAGTGCCTCGACTATGCCGCCCGAACGGTCGCCGTATTCGACCTCGGCCACGCGACGGCACATCTCGGCACACGACCCATCGCCGCCGGCCGGCGCGCCCGCAATCGCGTCGGCCGCGCCACCGGTGTAATCGTCGCTTTCCGAGCTCGACGGGAGCGGCGCCGGGGAATCCCCGTCCGCGGCGGCCTTGTTCTCACGGACGGCATCGGCGGCGGCATCGGCATAACCGGCAGCAGAGCCTTCTTCGCCGTCGCCGCACCCGGCCTCACCCTGGATATGAGCCATCGGATTCCACGCGCACTGCGCGCCGAATATCATGCCGGAAACCGCCATGCGCGGGTCGTTGACATGCCCGTAATCACCCCAGTCGGTCACCAGGTACCCGACCGCACCGTACTTCACGCCGTAGCGCGCGAGTCGGGAGATGTTGTTCCACGAGTCGTCGAGGCGCGGCAGCAGCGCATTCCAGCACCACACCGCCGAGCACACGTACTGCGGGGCCCCGGCCTGCGCGACGAGGCGTACCTTGTCTTCGCCGATGCCCGGCGCGTACAGCCAGTTGAGCAGCGTGACGTTATCCGGCAACAGGCCGAGGATCTGCGGCATCTCCACAGCGATGTCGCCCCAGAACATCGGATCGCGGCCGCGCTCAGACAAGTGACGGCACAGCTGCGATACGAAGTCGGCGTACATCGCGGCCACGCCGCGGCGTTCGGCTTCGGGCTTGGAACGGCCGCGACCCAAGTCGAACGTCTCATCGCCGCAGATGTTGAACTTGCGTGTGCGGAACAGCTGCATGTAAGCATCGATCAGCTTGAACGAGAACGCGAGGGACTCCGGTTCGGTGATGTTGAGCGTGTGGTGACGCTGCCGCTCCACGAAACCGTACCGACGGTCGGCGTCCTCGGGAAACTCGCCGAGATGGCGCAGCTCGCGCGTGCGCATCGCCATGTACTGGTGTCCGAAAGTCGAGACCGACGGCACCAGCTCGATGCCGAGCCGCGCGCAGTATTCGTCGAACGCGATGATGTCGGCGGGCTTGAGCGGGCTGGTGCCGCGCCAAGTCTCGCTCAGATCGTCGAACATGAACGTGTGCTCGATGTATAGCTGAAGCTGGTTGTACTTGTACAGGCACAGCCGGTCGGCCCATGTTTTCAGCCAGTCGAGCGTGGGGACGCGGCCGCGCGTGGCGTCGAGATAGTAGCCGCGGACCTTGTACGCCGGTTTGTCCGCGATGACGAGTCGAGGCAGCGCCGGCGCGCACTGACGGATGATCTGGCGAAGGGTCTGCACGCCGTTGCGCACGCCTTCCGTATCGCCGCCGACGACGTCTATGCCGGAGCGTGCGATGGTCAGGCGGTATTCCTGCGGCTCCAGGGATGGGGGGTCGAGTCTCAGTGTGATGAACGACTTCCAGCATGAAGCGTGTGGCGGAACCGGGTGCGCAATCGCGGCATTTGGCGCGGGCAGTCCGGCCACCATGACATCGCTGGCGATGTCCCAGCGCAGGCCCGTCGCCGCTTCGATATCATCGGCAAGCTGGGTCGGGAAAACGCCGGCGATGTCATCGATGTCGCGATCTTCCGAGATGCGGCCTACGAGCGGCAACGCGACGGGTACCGGAGCTCCGGCATCATCCGAATCGGCGGCATCCCCTTTCAATGTCACGGATTGCGGTTCCGGAATGAGATCGAATGACATGTCTTCATCGCCACAACAGTATCGATACTGCACTGTACACCCTTTCGTCGCAGGAAGTCGGTCTGGCCGCCGATGCGCCAGACATCACCATAGCCATCACCTACAGTAACCCATGTCCCTTATCGGCGCACCCGCGATTGTCGGCGCACCCGCGATTGTCGGCGCAGGAAGCCATGTGAAGACACACAACGACAAGAACGACACGCCGAAAGCCACAAAAAACCGACTGGATTTGACACATACGGCAATTCTGGTATTCTAGTTCATCGTGCGCTTTTGAAGTGTATGGATCGGGCCCGTAGCTCAGGTGGTTAGAGCGCATCCCTGATAAGGATGAGGTCGGAGGTTCAAGTCCTCCCGGGCCCACAGGAAAATTGCAGCGGCTACTTCAGCCGCTCTTTTTTTCTCACTGACAACGCCGCAACGGCGGAATCATGGGGCTATAGCGCAGCTGGTAGCGCATCTGCTTTGCAAGCAGAGGGTCGCCGGTTCGAACCCGGCTAGCTCCACTCTCAGAACCCTTAGAATCAAGCTGATTCTGAGGGTTTTTCTATTTGCATTTTCTGCTCGTTTCCATCTCGAATCAGCCAAAATCGTCAGGGCTAATGGCACGCGGATGGCACAGAGCCGGCTCTCACCGGTTCAGCGCCCCGCCGTTACTTGCATCACGGAATCGCATTGATAGAATTGAGCAGACCTTCACACAGAGGCAAGGCTCACCCCAACGATCACATGGCAGTGATCCCCGAAACAGAAGCAGAGAGCATGTAATGACGCATATCACATCACACCGTCGGAGCGGCAAGCCCTGGCGCTCAATCATGGCGGCCATCGCCACAGCAGCGATGGCGCTGTCGCCGGGAGCCGCAGCCTATGCGGCCGACGCCGACGCCACCGCACCAGCAACCACCGCGTCCGCAAACCTTCGAGGCGCATGGAACTTCGAGAACACCGCGGCCGGCGACCGCGAAGCGGCCAACAACGGCGGCTCCAGCAGCGCAACGGCCCAACTCATCGGCGACGACATCTCCATCATCGCCGACCCCGCCGGCGTATTCGGCAACGTACTGCACTTCGGCGCGGGCGCGTCCAGCTACATGAAAATCAACCAGTACGTCAACACCGGAGCCGGCAACGCGTCATTCGCGATGTGGTACCGGTACGATACGACGCTCGACCCGACAGGCGACAAGCCTGCGGTGCTGTTGCAGCAGGATGGCGCCGGCCGCTCCCTGCTTACGCTGCGCCCGTCCAACCAGTACCACACGTATGTCAACGCGACCGACGTTCTCAGCAACAATACGGTGGCACGCGGCGGATGGCAGCATATCGCCGTTTCCTTCGACCAGACGAGCCGCAAGGTCAAGTTCTATGTCAACGGCGCGCTCGACAGCGAAAAGAACATGGGAACCTCGGCCGTCAACGCCGTCACCGCGCTGCTGGTCGGCTCGCACAAGAACATCGGCACCATGGACCCGCATTCGATGAAGGGCGACGTGGACGACATCCGCGTATATGATGCCACGCTTACCGACGACCAAGCAGCTGCGATTTACGCCGAGCAGGGCACGGCCCTTGCCAGAAAACAACTCGGCACACTGGTCTCGCAGGCCGACGCGCTGCTGGCCGCGGGAGAGGTCGACGCCGCGTCGGCGCAGGCGCAAGCACTCGCCACGGCAAAACGCAACGCGGTCAACGCCATGGACAACACCTCCGGCAGCGCCGCCGCGCGGATGACGGCGATGAATGCCGCGGGCACGGCGCTCCAGACGGCCATCACCGCGTATCAGGCGCATGTACCGATCACGCTCACGGCCGACCCCAGCACCGTGGAGCGCACGGTCGACAGCGCTTCCATCTTCGGCGTCAATCATCGGTACGCCTTCAACGGGTACGGCAGTTTCGACCCCGATACGATGCGTGTGAAAGACGACTTCACCGCACTGTACAAGCAGGTCGGATTCGGCTCGATTCGCTACCCCGGAGGCACGATTTCCAACCTGTTCAACTGGAAGACCACCATCGGTCCGCGCGCCCAACGGCTCAAGCAGGTGCACGGCTTCTACAACAACCCCGGTCAGGGCGGCATCGAACCGAATTTCGGCATCGGTGAAATCGCGACGTTCGCGGACGAGGTCGATTCAGAAATCGTCTATGTGTACAGCCTCGGCCGCGGCAACGCACAGGACGCGGCGGATCTGATCGAATATCTGAACGCGCAGGTCGGCACCAATCCCAACGGCGGCATCGACTGGGCGAAGGTGCGCGCAGACAACGGACACCCGCAGCCGTACAACGTGCGCTATTTCGAAATCGGCAACGAAATGAACCAAGCATGGGCCAACTCCGACGGCACCGCCTCGCAGGGCTACTGGACCACCGCGGTGAGCGGCGGCAGCGAGCAGGCGTACACGGAGGGCGGCACAGCGAGCTTCACCAAGCAGTACGCCGTGAGCCTGGAGGATTGGAACAAGGCAGCGTCGGTCAGCGACGGCAAGGCCGGTCTGACCCGTTACATGCGCTACGCCAACGTCAACCCGAAAATGAACGGCGACGATGGCGCGATCGTCGACGACCCGTCGTTCGTGGCCGTCAACAAGGGCAGCGTCAGCGTATGGGTCGGCAACGACCAGTCGAACGAACAGTGGCGCATCGTGGACGACTTGGAGACCGCCGGTGCCGGCGACAAAGTCGTGCAGGTCGATTACAGCACGGGCGCGCTGAGGTTCGGAGACGGCGTGCATGGTGCGATTCCGGCCAAAGGACAGCAGGTTTATGTCAGCTACACCGTTGACCGCGACGGGTTCGTCAAGATATCGAAGGCCATCAAGAACACCACCGACCAGATCAACACGGCCGAACAGCGCACGGACGGCACACGGCACACGGCGAACGTGTACACCAGCTACGAGTCCACAGGGTTCATCACCCGCATGGCGAACCTGAACGCGAACCAGTGGTACGACGGCATGACCATCCACCCTTATTCCGGCACCCCCACGGGAGCCACCGCGGGCGCATGGTACGACGACGCGATGAAGAAGGCCGAGACGGCGGGCGTCAACCGCGTCAAGGAGTATGTGAGACTCATGCCGGCAGGCAAGGTGCCGGTCATCAGCGAATACGGCATTTTCCGCGATACCAGCGCGCTGGTCCGGTCGCAATCGCACGCGCTGTACATCGCCAAGGTCGCGCTGGAATATGTTCGGCTTGGCAGCCCCTATATTCAGAAGCACTGCCTGATCGACTGGTACAGCAGCGGCGCCGACTCGCTCGGCCCGACCCAGCAGGCGGTTATTCAGGCCGTGCCGGAAGACGGCGCAAGCACGGTGACAGGCGAGGGGCGGTTTGGGTTCTTCCTGACGCCGAGCGCGTATGCCCTGCAGATGCTCGGCAACGGCATCGGCGACAGCGTGCTGACTTCGACGCTCGGCTCGACGCCCACGTTGGGCAATGGCGCAACGGCTCTGTCTGCTTTGGTTTCCAAGGATGATGATGGCAATCTGCGCGTGATCATCGTCAATCTGGATCGCGCGCTCGGCCGCACGCTGAAGTTGAATTTCGGGCAGGATCTGTCTGGCCGAGTCGCGGATGTGCAGACCATGGACGCAGCAATCAACGCAGAGAACACGTTGGAAAACCAAGATAATGTGACTCCCGTTGACAGCAGCGTCACGTTCGATGCGGCGACGCCGACGGTCACCGTCACGCCGCATTCGTTGACGACGCTGAAGATTCGGCCGCGTGCTGCCGGAACGATCAACGCGGCACCCGTCATCACCGCCAGTGACCGGACCATTACGGTCGGTGACGCTTTTGATCCGCTTGACGGCGTGACCGCGCACGACGCGGAGGATGGCGACATGCCGCTCGCTGCGGCGAATGTGACCGCCGATGATGTGGATCCCGATACTCCGGGAACCTATCACGTCACTATCACCATCACCGACAGTCAGGGAGCCACTACCTCCAAGACCTTTACGGTCGTCGTGCAGGCGAAGGAAGGTGGGGAGACTCCGGAGCCTGAGCCTGATCCCTCGCCGGGCCCCGAGCCCACGCCGGAACCTGCCCCCAAGCCGGCACCAGACGAGAAGACGGATCAAGCAGCCCACCAGAAGCCGGATGACAAGACAAATGGGCAACAGGCAGACAACGGCAAAACAAAGTTGTCGCATACTGGTGCCAGCGTCCTGGTCGCGCTGACCTGTACCGCAATGCTCGCCATCGGAGGCGGTCTCATCGCCACATTCCGTCGTAAGCGGAGCTGACGGAGCGCGTGCCCCGCGGTCGAAGGTCGCATGGTCGGCCACCCCTGGCCGCGGGGCGCATAACCCGTTGTTGCGTCCCTAAGTGCACGCCGCCTATGAGAACGGAATCAGGTGCGATTCGCGACATCAGAGCGTCACGCTGTGCGGGTACCGTCACCGTGCGCGCCCGCACAGCGTGACGCATTCTTCAAGAACCCAGTGATTGCAATGGTTCCGGAATGCCGTCACGCTGTGCGCCCCCGCACACGGTGACGGTACCCGCGCAGCGTGACGCATTATCCCCGGAAAACAGCGAGTTCGCCGACTAGGAGCATGCGATTGCCGGCGCCCAGTCGGCTCGCCGATAGCCCCGCCAGCGGTGGTGCGAGTTCTGGTTAGGCTTTGGCCAGTTGGTCGCGGATTTCGGTGAGCAGCGCGATTGTCTGCTGCTCGGCGGTGGGCTCGGGCTCCTTGCCTTCGTCGGCGTCCTCGGCCTCACTTTCCTTGAGCTTCGCCTTCGCCAGCAGCGCATCGGACATGTCACGGAACTTGTTGATCGGCACCAGGATGAAGAAGTAGACGGCGACGGCGATGATGAGGAAATTGAGCAATGCGCCCAGAATCGCACCGACCGACACGGTCGCCCCGTTGAACGTGAACGCAAGCAGACCGTCCATGTTCGGCTTGCCGAAGATCATGGCGATCAGCGGATTGATGAGATGGTTGACGATCGCATTGACGACGGCGGTGACCGCACCGCCCATGACGACGCCGACCGCCATGTCAATCATATTGCCGCGGGAAATGAACTTCTTGAAACCATCGATCATGACGCCTCCTATGGTTAGAGGATTCGCAGGCGCAGGCTCGTGTCCGCGCCCGGATGCGCGGATTGCAACCCGCGCATCGTCACCTCCCAGACTATCGCATCATTCTCGTGGCATTCCGCGGCCGCCCCGCTTCAGGCACGGGTCACGTGGCCGCCGAATTGGGCGCGCATCGTGGAGACCACACGCAGGATGTCGTCGGCGCCGCCGCGCGAAGCCTGCCGGGAGTAAAGCGCCGCCGCGGTGGCCGTCGTGGGGACGCCGAGTTCCAGCGCCGGTTCGACGTCTCGCGAACCGTGGCACGCGAAGTCGCGAAAAGCCTCGAAACAGCCAAAGTCGTCACCGTCCGTCGACGCATCGGGCTCGTCTCCCAACCGGTCGAGGAGTGGGACGCGCTCAGCACTCAGGTCATCCATTGGAAGCTGCACTCCACACACCGTGAGGAGCAGCTGCGCACCCTCACCGAACTGCGCCTCGCCATCGAGCCGGCCGCAGCGACCTCGGCCGCCCGATACGCGCCGATCGACGTGAAATCGCGGCTCCCCCTGCTCGCAGCGGAGCTCCGGCACACCGGCGAGAACGGCAGGCTCGACGAATTCCACAAGCTCGACATCGAATTCCACTCGCTGATCTTGCGCAACAGCGGCAACGAAATGTTCGCTTCCCTATCCACCATCATCGCCACCGTGCTCTCCGGACGCGTCGAACTGCACATGTACCCGCAAAAGCCCAAGCCGGAAGCCCTCGACGCACACGACGCCGTCGCCCAAGCGATCTGGCAGAGCAGTCCGGACAACGCGCGCCAGGCCATGCACCGCATCGTCGACGAAGTCGCCGAAACGCTGCAGCTCAGCTGACGCACACATCCGCGCCACATCCTGAGCAATTTCTTGTCGCCCCTTGACACCGCACCTACAATAAAACCGTCTTATTGATAACCCAACCATTAAGGGGAGAATTATGCTCACTGACGAGTATGTGAAGCGCGTCTACGCTCAGGTCGAACAGCGCGACGGCGACCAGCCGGAGTTCCTTCAGGCTGTACGCGAGGTGTTCGAGACCATCCAGCCGGTGGTCGAGAAGCACCCGGAGTACGAGAAAGCAGGCGTGCTGGAGCGCATCGTCGAGCCGGAGCGCGTGGTGAAGTTTCGCGTGGCCTGGACCGATGATGAGGGCAAGGTGCAGGTGAACCGTGGTTACCGCGTGCAGTTCAACTCCGCCATCGGACCATACAAGGGCGGCCTGCGCTTCCACCCGACCGTCAACGAGGGCGTCATCAAGTTCCTCGGCTTCGAGCAGATCCTCAAGAACTCTCTGACCACGCTGCCCATGGGCGGCGGCAAGGGCGGCTCCGACTTCAACCCGAAGGGCCGTTCCGACGCTGAAGTGATGCGTTTCTGCCAGGCGTTCATGACCGAGCTGTGCCGCCACATCGGCCAGTTCACCGACGTTCCCGCCGGCGACATCAACGTGGGTGGCCGCGAGATCGGCTACCTGTTCGGCCAGTACAAGCGCATCCGCGACGAGTACTCCGGCGTCCTGACCGGCAAGGGTCTGGAGTTCGGCGGCTCGCTCGCCCGCACCGAGGCCACCGGCTACGGCGTGTGCTACTACACCCAGGAAGCCCTGCGCGTGCTGAAGAACGACTCCTTCGAGGGCAAGACCGTCGTGGTCTCCGGCTCCGGCAACGTGGCGATCTACGCCGTGCAGAAGGCCGAGGAGCTGGGCGCCAAGGTCGTCACCGTCTCCGACTCCAACGGCTATGTCTACGATCCGAACGGCATCGACGTGGCCGTGGTCAAACAGATCAAGGAAGTCGAGCGCGGCCGCATCAAGGAGTACGCCGAGCGCGTGCCGTCCGCCGAGTACCACGAGGGTTGCTCCGGCGTGTGGACCGTGCCGTGTGACATCGCGTTGCCGTGCGCCACCCAGAACGAAGTCAACGGCGAGTCCGCCGAAGCTCTGGTGAAGAACGGCTGCAAGGTCGTCGTCGAAGGCGCGAACATGCCGTCCACCCCGGAGGCCATCGAGGTCTACCAGAAGAACGGTCTGCTGTACGGCCCAGCCAAGGCGGCGAACGCCGGTGGCGTCGCCGTTTCCGGCCTGGAGATGAGCCAGAACAGCTACCGTCTGTCGTGGTCCTTCGAAGAGGTCGACGCCAAGCTCAAGAACATCATGGAGACCATCGTCGCCGACTCCCTGGCCGCCGCCAAGGAGTACGGCCACGAGGGTGACCTGATGCTCGGCGCCAACGCCGCCGGCTTCGTCAAGGTCGCCAACGCCATGGTCGCGCAGGGCATCCTGTGATCGCGTAGGCGCGTAACGTTTGGCGCGCATTCGCGGATAACGCGAAGGCCCGCCGAAACCAGTATTCGCATTGGTTTCGTCGGGCCTTTCGTGTCCTGCAGCAGGTTTGGCCACCCCAGTCGCTTCGCGACAGCTCCCCGCCAACGGGGGCGGCGCGCGATCACCGGGTCGCCATCATGTCGATTGCCCCCGCATCCGGAGAAAGTCACATCCCGCAGGCCAGAAACGGGACCTTTACGGGATGAGGCACGGGCTGCCACCAACCCCGCGCTCTCAAAACTCGCAGATACAAGGCTAAATCCAACAAAAACGGCCCGTATCTGCGAGTTTTGAGAGCGCGATTCCCGCAACAACGAAAAATGCGGCCGGGAAGGCGGCTCTCGGGAACATCCCGTCCGCATCAAGCGCCCCCCCCCCATGCAATCAGTCGTCACGACATGCCGTCGGGGAATGATGGCCGCCACCGATTTCTCAGCGGCGGCCATCCCGACATGCCAGAATCTTGGGATGGCGGCTCGCCCCTTACTCGGCGCGGCGGCGCAGCAGCACCACGCCGGCACCGGCGGCCAGCAGCAGGACCGCGGCCACGGCGAACGCCATCGTCGAGGCACCCGTCTTGCTCAGGCCGCTCGGCTCGGTGGCATCCACCTTGCCGTTCGGGCTCGGCTTGACCGCCGGCTTCTGCGGCGCGGCAAGCGCGTCAGCCACCTGGGCGGGAGTCGCGTCCTCGTCGGCGGCGACCTTCTTCGCAGCGTCGAAGGCGGCCTCGAACTCGTCCGAGCCGGCCTCCGCGATCACCTCGTTCAGAGCTGTCTTGTCGGCGGACCTGACAGTCATCTCGAAGGACTTCGCGAAGTCCGTGCCCTTGAGCGCCACCGTCACCGTGACCTTGCCGGCCGCAGCGAACGGCTTCGCTGGATCAACAGGCTTACCGGCTAGGCGCGTCTTTATGGCGTGGCTAGTCCACGAAGTATCAATGTTCAGCCGATATTATCGACGTTGTGAAATGAAAGTAGGAGATGTGCTGTGATTAGTGATGCCGAGTTTGACCGTTGGGGCGAAGCCGCCGAGCGTGGCGATTACGGTGGAAGTAAGCTCGGGGTTTTGCTTAAAACAAACGGATTTATAAGCCCTCTCATTGTAGCAAGGGGTTGCCCGTCATCTAACCCAAACCGCCATAAGGAAATCCAATGGCAAAGATGGCTTTTACCGCCAGCCACGGCGCGCGGATGCTGAGGGAGTCGAACCCGCAGATCACCACTGTCGATCAGCACATGGAGATGCGCGGCAAGGTGATGGCCGACATCGTCATCAAAAAGATTCACGGCATCGACTCGCCGCGTACGGTGATGTTGCCGACCGAGCTGGTGGTGCGGCAGTCGGCGTGACCTGCGCAGGCTCGCAGCTGGACGCCGGCCGCGAGCCGTTGCGGGACCTCAGGATTTTGCGTCGGGGCCGACATCGGGATTCACGCCACCGACATGACTGCCGGCCGCCGCGACTGCGTCCAACGCGGTGCGCAGATGCGCAGGCGGAATCACCCTCCGCCACGCCATCAGAGAGGCCCAGTCGGCCACGATCCTGAAATACCTACGCCGCGCGGCCGGCCGCGACAGGCTCAGATCATGCAGGCCGCCGCGAATCGTCGCCAGCGTCACCACATCGCCGAGGTTGAGCGCCGCCTGGCGAATCGCCGTGATGTCCAGCACGGAATCCGCCTCGCGCATCGCCTCATCCCATGTGGGCTGCAGCATGGTCCGGTCGGACGTGCACACCAGCACGGGAATGCGGATGTCGAGCCGGCGCGACACCTCGGCCTGCGCATTGTAGATCGCCCGCATCCACCCGGCGCGGGGAAAGAAACGCTGCGGGTCCACCAGCGGATGGCGCAGATAATCCCAGTCGCCGCCGGTCTCGCAATCGATGCAGCGGCCGTAGAACCCCGGATCGCGCATCGGCATCACCGTTTTGCCGCCGCCCAGCTGGAACGCCTGAACCACGGGCGTCGACAGTATGCGGAACATGCGGTTGCCTTGCAATTCCAGCCAAGGCGAGTCCAGCGCGACCGCCTCGACGTGATGCGGCCGCTGCGAATTCAGCCACAACACCGAGCTCAGCCCGCCCTGCGAATGGGCGACCAGCAGGATGCGCACCTGCTCGCCCTGCTCGGCGACGACCAGGTCGCGTAGGGCGTTGAATTCCGCCGCATAATCGTGCAGATCCTCGATATATCCAGGGGTCTGGCCATCCCGCAACGACCGCCCGAACTTGCGCAGGTCGACGGCGTAGAAGGGAATGCCGAGCGATTCCCAGAACTCGGATTCGTGACGGCGGTAGAAATAGTCGTTCCACCCGTGCACGTACATCACCGCGAGCCGGTGCCCGCGCAGCGCGAACCGCTGACGTCTCCATCGCGCGCTCATGGGCAGCTTCGAGGGATCCCGGCGCACGAATGTGGCGACGATATCGCCTTCGTCATCATGGCCGAGATGGATCGTCGCCTGCTGGTAGCCGTCCATTACGCAGTCGGGCTGCCAGTCGTCCACGGTGGGGCGCGCGGCGAGTTGGATATGCAGCGGATCAGTCATGATTTCAATGTACTCGCGTCGCGGGAACCGACAGGACGACTCTGCCCCGCATTATCCGAACGCGAACGCGAAATACAACAGATTGCGCGGCCATGTCGGAATGCGTCGACACAGGCGAGCCACACGGCGGTCGGGCGGCGGACCGCGACTGAGGAAAGGCTCCGCATGCCACGGCCGGCACAACGACAGACACCCCTTGTGACCGTTTACATCATCTGCGTATACTCGAACCTGTACGCGGTCATCCGACGACGGCCGCACGCGTAAAGGAACAATGATGTCAGCAACTATTCACGCGCCGAACAAGGTAGCATCAACGAGCGGCAAACCGACCCGGCGTCTGGCGAACCGCACTCGGACGAAGTCGTCTGCACGTTCCAACGAAACACCGGTAGACCAGAACAGCGATAAGCAACCGGCGAATATCCAGCAACACGAAGCAAACACCGATGCCATGGATTCCATGGACGATGCACAGAAAAAACCGACCATCCGCGACGTCGCCCGTCTCGCGGGAGTATCGTACGGAACGGTCTCCCGGTATCTGAACGGCAACACCCACGTCTCGCAGGACGCAGCCGAACGCATCGCAGCAGCCATCACCAAATCACAGTACACGCCGAACAACGCCGCACGCTCACTCGCGCAACGCCGCACACTCACCGTCGCGCTGATCATCCAGGTCGAATCGAACGAGACCATCGCGCAGGCCAGTATGTCAAGGGCGATGGCCGGCGCCAACCAGGTCCTCGGCGACGCGGGCTACCAGATGGTCACGCTGATCGCCAACAGCGAGGACTCCACGCGCCGCATCGCGCAGCTGGTGCAAAGCGACTTTTCGGACGGGTACCTGCTGTTCTCACTGAGCGAGGACAGCATGCTCGCCAACACGTTCGCATCGGTCAAGCGGCCGGTGGTCCTCTCGGAAGTCAGAGAACGCGAGAACCTGCCGTTCCCGGCCGTGGACTTCACCAACACCGAGGGGCAGCGCGACATCACGCGCTACCTGCTCGACCAGGGGAGGACCAAGCTGGTGTACGTGTGCGGCCCCGGATACTCACCATCGTCGAACAACCGCTTCGACGGCTTCAAGGCGGCGATGGGTGACCGGTTCAACGAGCGCCACGTCTACTACGCGGACGACTGGGAGGGCACCAGCGGCGAAATGGCCGTGGTCGAGTTCCAACCCATGCTTGACGAGCTGGACGGATTCGTGTGCGCCAACGACAGCATCGCGCTGGGCGTCATCAACCAGTTGAACCGGTTCGGGTATCGGGTGCCGGACGACATCGCGGTCACGGGATTCGACGATTCGCCAATCGCCCTGCTGGCGAACCCGAAGCTGACCACCGTGCGGCAGGATTCGCAGCTGCAAGGCGAGACGATGTCGAGGCTGTTGCTGTCCATGCTGCAAGGCGACATCGTGGAGCCGCATTACGTGCAGCTGCTGCCGACGACCATCGCGGAACGCCAATCGGCGTGATCTAGGAAGAACCACGCTCTCAAAACTCGCAGATACAGGGCGAAAATAACGAATAGTCCCTTGTACCTGCGAATTTTGAGAGCCTCATATTGCAACGCACGACCCCACGCGGCCGTTGCCGGAGCGCCACCGCCGGGCGCACTCCGATTCTTCCGTATGTCGGCAAGGTTTTCACGATACAATGGTTCAGTCTGTAACCGGTCACAAGCAGTTGCGGACACGACAGATAATCAACAGCAGATCATCACGAAAGGGGAAATCATGGCTGATAGATTCGGAGCTTTTCTGCCTCACGACACCTCGGGCGACGTTGCCCAGCTGCACGGCATCGGTCTGCAGAAATTCGGCGACACCTGGTATGCATATGGCGAGAACAAGGTAAACGGCAATTTGTTCCAGGGCGTGTGCTGTTATACAACCACCGATTTCATCGCATGGCGCAGCCACGGCATCGTACTTGATGTGCAAGAAGACGGCTCCGCCCTCGCCGCCGACCGTATCGGCGAGCGGCCGAAGGTGCTGCATTGCCCCGCCACCGGCAAATATGTCATGTATATTCATGCCGAAACGCCCGACTACGGATACGCGCACATCGGCGTCGCCGTGGCCGACGCCCCGACCGGTCCGTTCGCATTCCAGACCACCATCACGTGGCGCGGCTACCTGAGCCGTGACATCGGCGTCTTCCAGGACGAGGACGGCAGCGGCTACATCATGAGCGAGGACCGCGACCATGGCACGCACATTTACCGTCTCGCCGACGACTACCTCACCATCGTCGAGGACGTCGCCTGCGAGCGTGCCACCGACTACCCATACGGCCTGGAATCGCCGACCATCATCAAGAAGGACGGCCTGTACTACTGGTTCGGCTCGCAACTGACCAGCTGGGACACCAACGACAACAAGTACTCCACCGCCACCGACCTGCACGGCCCGTGGAGCGAGTGGAAGCTGTTCGCGCCGGAAGGTGCGAAGACCTACGATTCGCAGGTCGATATCGTGGTGCCGCTGGACGACGACCCGTACAACAGCGAGCACTTCCTGTTCATCGGCGACCGCTGGCAGGAGCATGACCTCGGCAACTCGCCGATCGTACAGATGCCGATTTCTATCGCCGATGGCGTGGCGTCGCTGACGTGGAGCGACACCTACGAGGGCACCACCCACCGCTGATTTTCGCGGGTTTTCGCGGATCACGGATTTAACCGGCGTGGTCCGGCATTGAGAAACGGGTCTGTGACATGATTTGCGCAGGACCGTTTCGCGTCTTTCGACGTTCCCCGGACGGCAGCGACATCGTGACGGCACAACGGCGTGACGGCACAGCAACGCAACAGCAGCAGGTACGGCCGGTTTGCGTTCCTATGTGCGCGTCGAAACGACAAGTGCGCGAACATAAGAACGCAAATGGCTCTGTTTGCGTTCTTAAGTGCGCACGATCGTCGTTTCGGCGCGCACTTAGGAACGCAAACCGGCCGCTCACGCACGGCGCTTGCGGCTGACCGTCACGGCCACACCGGCGGCGAGCAGCAGCGCGAACGCACCGGCCACGCCAGCCACCGAGGCACCAGTCTTGGACAGACGTTCTGCTGACCGGCAGGCTTCTGCGCGCCAGGCTTCTTGCCCGGTTCGGTCTTGTCGGACATGACCTTGACGACCTTCAGACCATCGGCGGAGAACGTGTCGCCGACCGTGTACTCGGTCTTGGCGGGCTTCGCGGCCACCTTGATCGATTCGACGGTCGCCGGCTTCGGCTTCTCGACCAGGGGCGTTCTGTGCGGCGGTGAGGTTTTCAGTGCGGCGGCCACTTCGTCGACGGTTGCGTTCTTGTTGGCGGAGACCTCCTTGGCGGCGGGCTGACCGTCGACCACGTATGCGGAGGCGGTTTCACCCTCGGCGACGGTCGGCGTGAACGCGGTGGTCTTCAGCGTCGGCTTGGAGTCGGAGCGGACGAGCACCACATCGTCGATGTAGCCGTTGGCGTCATCGGCGAGGCCCATGTCGGAGAAGCTCAGCCACAGAGCGCCTTCAGGCGCGGCGTCGGCGGGCACGGTGAACGTGGTGGTCACGTACTGCGGCTCACCGGCCTTCGTGTCGGCGGTGGTCGATGCGGTGGCGAGTTCGTCCGTGTACTGTGCCCATGCGGAACCGGTGCGGCTCACCGGCCTTACGGCTCTTCACGGTCGCGGTGGCCACTTGGGATCAAAAGACTCGCGAAGGCATGATTCTGCTCGTTAACCGTGACGAGCACAACGCCCATGATGTGACAATCGACCTGACATCGTTGCCTAGGCTGGGGGAGTGGCCGTCCGTCACCAGCTCGCAGATGCCGCCCAGCGACGATATCTACCGCACCAATACGGCCGACGAGCCGGACGGCGTCACCTTGCAGCCGCTATCCGCCGCGCTTGATGAGGGTCGTATGACTGTTTCGTTGCCACCGGTCGCATGGGCTTCGGTGAGGTTCACGGCCTGATTATCGCGAGCCCACGCTCTCAAAACTCGCAGATACAGGGCCGAATTCAACAAAAATGGTCTGTATCTGCGAGTTTTGAGAGCGTGATTTTCCTATCAACAAATAATGGGGGCTCCCGGGCATCGGGAACTACCCATTATTCGTCGTCATGTGCTGACAAACCCACGCCGGCAACGCGGTCATGTGGCGCTGTCGCCAATCAGCGGCAACGCCACGAACCTTGGCCTCCTTGAAGGCCTGAGCGGACGGCTTCCACGAAGCGGCGGTGTAGTCTTTTCCTGCGCCGGCGATGATGAGATATAAAAACCCCGCGGGCGTTGCCTCCGCGGGGTTCGTAACGGGATGTATCAGGGATTCGATTGGATCAGTCGTCGCCCAGAGTGATATGTATGCCGCCGACCAGCGCGCTGATCACGTTGTACAGCAGCGCGATGATGGTGGCGAGGAGCGTCACCAGCACGACGCCGACGATCGCCAGAATGGTGACCACCGACAGTACCGTGGACAGGCTGAACACGCTGGACAGGTTCAGGCTGTCGGCGGCCAGACCGGTGGACGAGACGATATTGTTCAGCTGGTCGAACACGCCGACCGCGTCAAGCAGCAGCCAGACCAGGGCGGCGGCAAGCACTTCGATGATCGCGCCGGCGATTGACAGCATGAACGTCACCTTCGCCACGGACCATGCGTTCACATGGGTCAGCGACAGGTTCATGCGGCGGGCGCGCGGCGTCGAACGGCGCGGCGAACGCAGGGACGCACGCGTTTTGTTGGCGCGCGGCTCGCTCTCCGACTGCGGCTGGTTGGAAATAGAGCGCGCGACCCGAGGGGCGCTTTCGCGGACACCTTCGTGCGGTTCTGCATTGTCATGCGGACCGGGCACGAACATGTCGGTCCGTCCGGGTTCGAGGTTGTCACTCATCGTTGCTCCTTGTCGTTCCCCGATGACTCTTAGCCGAGGCTACCAGTTTTCTGAGACGATTATGCCTCGTCATCAGTGTTGTTCACATTCTCGTCAGATGCCGCGCCCGAATCACTGCCGGATGCGACGCTATCCGTGGTATCCGGAGTGTTTTCGGCCGTATCGGGAGACGTGGTCGCGGATGCGGCCGCAGCCGTATCATCCGTCGTCTCGACTTCGTCTTCGCCGGTTTCCTCGTTGCGGGCGATGGAGATAATCTCGTCGCCCTTGTCGGGCTTAGCGAGCGTCACGCCCTGCGTGGTGCGGCCGGTGCGCTTGACTTCGGTGACGTTGGAACGGATCACTTTGCCGGACTTCATGATCGCCATGACCTGATCGTCTTCGCTTACGATCAGGGCACCGACCAGCGATCCGCGACCTTCGGCGAGCTGTACCGCCTTGACGCCGAAGCCGTTACGCCCCTGCAGTCGGTATTCGCTGATCGCGGTGCGCTTGGCGAAGCCCTCATTGGTGACCACGAGCAGGTCCTGCTTGGAGTCCTCCGGAACCACGTCCATGGCGAGCAGTTCGTCATCCCCGCGGAACTTCATGCCCTGCACGCCGGCGGTCTGGCGTCCCATCGGACGCAGCTGGTCGTTGTCCGCCGCGAACTTGAGGCTCATGCCCTGCTTGGAGACGAGGATGATGTCGTCTGCGGCGTTGCACAGCGCGGCGCCGATCAGCTCGTCCGTGGGCTCGCCGGTCTCCTCGTCGGCCGCGAGACGAACCGCGATGAGTCCGCCTTGACGCGGCGAATCGTACTCGGCCAGCGCGGTCTTCTTGACCTTGCCGGTGCGGGTGGCAAGCACCAGATACTTGGCGACCTCGTAGTTCGGAATCGACAGCACGGTCTGAATCGTCTCGTCGGGACCGAACTGCAGCAGGTTCGCCACGTGCTGGCCCTTGGAATCGCGCGAGCCTTCGGGCAGCTCGTACGCCTTGATGCGGTAGACGCGGCCCTTGTTGGTGAAGAACAGCAGCCAGTTATGCGTGGACGTGAGGAAGAAGTGATCCACCACGTCATCCTCACGCAGCTTGGCGCCCTTGATGCCCTTGCCGCCGCGATGCTGTGCGCGGTATTCGTTGGCCTTGGTGCGCTTGATGAAGCCGGAGTGCGTGACGGTGACCACCACGTTCTCCTCGGCGATCAGGTCTTCGACGTTCATCTCGCCCGAGTAGGGGAGGATCTTCGTGCGACGTTCGTCACCGTATTTCGCGACGATCTCGTCGAGCTCGTCGCCGACGATCGTACGCTGGCGTTCCGGCTTGGCGAGGATGTCGTTGTAGTCGGCAATCTTGCGCATGAGTTCCTCATGCTCGTCGATGATCTTCTGGCGTTCCATGTTGGCCAGTCGAACCAGCTGCATGGAAAGGATGGCGTCGGCCTGCACCTGATCGATGTCAAGGAACTCCATCAGCTTCGGCCGGGCGTCCTCGCGGCCCTGGCTGGAGCGGATGAGGCGGATGACCTCGTCGATGGCGTCCATGGCCTTGAGCAGGCCCTGCAGGATGTGGTCGCGTTCCTCGGCCTCGCGCTTGAGGTAACGGGTACGGCGTTCGATGACTTCGAGCTGGTGGTTCACCCAATGGCGGATGAAGGCGTCGAGGCTCAGCGTGCGCGGCACGCCGTCGACCAGCGCGAGCATGTTCGCGCCGAACGTTTGCTGCAGCTGGGAGTGCTTGTACAGGTTGTTGAGCACGACCTTCGGCACGGCGTCGCGCTTGAGCACGAGCACGAGTCGCTGGCCGGTACGGCCCGACGTCTCGTCGCGCATGTCGGCGATGCCCTGGATCTTGCCGTCGCGCACGCCTTCTCGGATGGAAGCGGCCAGACGGTCGGGATTCACCTGATACGGCAGCTCGGTGACCACCAGGCACATACGGCCCTTGATCTCCTCGGTGTTGACCACCGCGCGCATCGTAATCAGGCCGCGGCCGGTGCGGTACGCCTGCTCGATGCCCTTGTGGCCGAGGATCGTGGCGCCGGTCGGGAAGTCCGGTCCCTTGATGATGCCGATGAGTGCGTTCAGCAGCTCTTCACGGCTCGCTTCGGGATGATCGAGCGTCCAATGCACGCCTTCCGCCAGCTCGCGCATGTTGTGCGGCGGAATGTTGGTCGCCATGCCGACGGCGATACCGGACGAGCCGTTGGCCAGCAGGTTCGGGAAGCGCGCGGGCAACACGGTGGGTTCCTGCGTACGGCCATCGTAGTTGGGCACGAAGTCGACGGTGTCCTTGTCGATGTCTCGCACCATTTCCATCGCAAGCGGCATCATGCGGCACTCGGTATAACGCATGGCTGCGGGCGGGTCGTCACCGGCCGAGCCGAAGTTGCCCTGCCCGTCGACCAGCGTGTATCGCATCGACCACGGCTGGGCCATGCGCACCAGCGAATCGTAGATCGCGGCGTCGCCGTGTGGGTGGTAGTTGCCCATCACGTCGGCGACGGGTCGGGCGCACTTGGAATAGCCGCGATCAGGACGGTAGCCGCCGTCATACATCGCGTACACGATGCGGCGGTGCACCGGCTTCATGCCGTCGCGCACATCCGGAAGGGCTCGTTCGACGATGACGGAGATGGCATAGTCGAGGTACGACTGACGCATCTCCTTCTGGATGTCGGTGTGGGCCACGCGATTGTCGTCGAGGACCAACTGTTCGTTGGCCTGAGGGCTGATGGGCTCCATCGAGTGTTCGGCACGCTCGTCATTCTGCTCCGGCAGGTCGGTGCCGTTGCTGTTTTCGTCTGCCACTTGGTTGTCCTTTGGTTAAATTCTGTTCGACCGTATGTTGGACGTCGTTTCTGTCGCTGTCATCGGGTGGATCGGGACCACCCCCAGTCAGCTGCGCTGACCCCCGCCGGCGGGGCTTGGATTAGAACCTTAAGCGTCGATGAAGCGCACATCCTTGGCATTGCGTTGGATGAAAAGACGGCGCGGTTCCACGTCGTCGCCCATCAGCATCGAGAAGGTCTCGTCCGCTGCCGCGGCATCCTCGATGTGAATCTGCTTCAGGATGCGGTGCTCAGGATCCATGGTGGTCTCCCACAGCTCCTGGTAGGTCATCTCGCCCAGACCCTTGTAGCGCTGGATGCCTTCGCCCTTGGGCAGCTGCCGGCCTGCGGCCTTGCCCTGGGCGAGTTTCTCGTCGCGTTCGCGGTCGGTGTACACGTAATCATGATCGCCGCGCGTCCACTTGAGACGGTACAGCGGAGGCATGGCCACATACACGTATCCTGCGGTGATCATCGGTCGCATGTAACGGAAGAACAGCGTCAGGTTCAGCGTGGCGATATGGGCACCGTCCACATCTGCATCGGCCATGATGATGACCTTGTGGTAGCGCACCTTGCTCACGTCGAATTCCTCGCCATAGCCGCCGCCGACCGCGGTGATCAGCGACTCGATGGTGTCGGACTTCATCATGCGGTCGATGGAGGCGCGTTCGGTGTTGAGAATCTTGCCTCGAAGCGGCAGGATGGCCTGCGTTTCCGGGTTTCGCCCTTGAATGGCGGAGCCGCCTGCCGAATCACCCTCGACGATGAACAGCTCGCACTCTTCGGGGTTGCTGGACTGGCAGTCCTTGAGCTTGTCGGGCATGCCGGCCGACTCGAAAATCGACTTGCGCCGGGTGTTCTCGCGGGCTTTCTTCGCCGCGATGCGGGCGCGGGAGGCTTCGATGGCCTTCTGGATGATGTTCTTGGCCTCTGCGGGGTGCGCGTCGAACCAGTCGCCGAGCTTGTCGGTCATCACGCGCTGCACGAAGGTCTTCGCCTCGGAGTTGCCGAGCTTGGTCTTCGTCTGCCCTTCGAACTGAGGAGTGGTCAGCTTGACGGACACGACGGCGGTCAGGCCTTCGCGCACATCGTCGCCGGAGAGGTTGTCATCCTTCTCCTTGAGGATGTTCTTGTCTCGCGCATACCGGTTCACCAGCGAGGTCAGCGCTGCACGGAAGCCTTCTTCGTGCGTGCCGCCCTCTGTGGTGGAGATCGTGTTCGCGAACGTGTGCACAGCCTCGGAATACGCGGTGGTCCACTGCATCGCGACCTCGGCCGAGATGCCGATCTTGAGGTCTTCGGCCTCGAAATCGATGACATCCTCCTCGACGGGAGTGGCCTTGCGGGACTTGACCAGGTACGAGACATAATCCTTGATGCCGTTCATGTACTGGTAAGTCACGCTCTGGTGCTTCGGCTCGGTGGAATCGTCATCGCCGGCCACTTCGTCGCCGGCCAGATCCGGCTCGCGCAGGTCGGTGAGTGAAATCTTCAGTCCCTTGTTCAGGAACGCCATCTGCTGGAAGCGGGAGCGCAGCGTCTCGAAGTCGTATACCGTGCTTTCGAAGATCGCCGCATCGGGCCAGAACGTCACGGAAGTGCCGGTCGACTCATCCTCGGCCATCGGGGCGCCCTTGGCGAGGCGGGCCGTCGGATGCTGGTTGACGTATGTCTGGGTCCAGTGGAATCCCTGGCGCCGCACTTCGATATCGACTCGCGTCGACAGCGCATTGACCACGGAGATGCCGACACCGTGAAGGCCGCCGGACACCGCGTATCCGCCGCCGCCGAATTTACCGCCGGCGTGCAGCTTGGTCATCACGGTCTCGACGCCGGAGACGCCTTCGCCGGGAACTTCGTCGACCGGGATGCCTCGACCGTCGTCAACGACGCGGATGCCGTTGTCCGGCAGGATCGTCACTTCGATATGCGTGGCGTAGCCGGCCAGTGCCTCGTCGACGGAGTTGTCGACGATCTCGTAGACCAGGTGGTGCAGACCGCGCGGGCCGGTGGAGCCGATGTACATGCCCGGGCGGATGCGTACCGCCTCAAGGCCTTCCAGCACCTTCAGGTCGCTGGCGTCATAATGGTCGGGCGATAAGGTGTCGTCAAGCTGGGCGTCATCGAGCTCGTCCTGGGCGATGGCTTCATCGACCTCGCGGTCATGCTGCTCGGCGCTGCTCGCCGTCAGACCGCTGCCCGGAGCCTGCTCAGGCATGCCGGACTCGTCACGGGATTCATGTTCGGAATCCGATTCAAGAACTGCCACTAACGGTTTCCTTCCTGCATATTCTTTCGTCATGAAAGGTTGTTCTGCGGGCGATACGCTCTAGAACGCGAATAACGGGGGTTTCTAAGCGCTGAACCTATTATCCGTCAATCCTACCCGTCTACGGGGACTTTGGCTCTCTGAGCGAATTTAGCGCCTCTTCATCCTTGAGCCGCGAAATGTCGCGGCACGGGGACCTGTTACCTGGATCTTGTGGACGTCCAACCCCTGCAGGCGCTCCTTGATGGTACGTTCCAGCTGCGGAATCAGGTAGGTGAGCTGGGTGGCCCAAGCCGCGGAATCGGCACGGATGGTCATGACTCCGTCGCGCAGCCCGATGACCTGCGAATGCTGGGCGATGACCGGTCCGACCACCTGATCCCAGTGATTGCGCAGCTGCGCGATTTTCAGATACGGTATCCAATGACCGTTATTCGCAATCAGCGCCGTTACGCTGCCCAAGGTGCTCGGGTCGCGGCCCGGCTTGCCGAAGTTCTCCCATGCGGCCTCGGCGTCAATCATCCGCTGACGCCTTCTTCCCGCCATCTTGGCGATGTGCTCGAACACCGTGGCGGGCAGTTTGCGCTGGTCGAGATGCAGGGTCGCGCAAATCGGCTCGTGCGAATCGTGCACATTGCCCGGCTTGACCGCGCTGCCCGGCTTGTCGGGCCTGCTCGGTGCCCCCGGCCCACTCGGCGTATTCGGCTTGCGGGGTTCGGTCATTGTTCGCCGGCCCTCTCGGCATCCGCTTCGTCGCGCCGTTTGAGATCGGCCACTGCGATGCGGTTCACCGGTATCTCGCCGGATTCTGCCGACTCATTCGCCGGCAGTATCGGAATATCGCTTTCCGCGGCCGCGGTGATCAGTACCTGATCCTGAGCCGCGGCAAAACGCAGGATCTCGGTGCGGCGCGATTCGTCGAGCTGAGCGAACACATCGTCGAGAATCACCACCGGCCTGGTGTCGAAATACTCGCAAAGGGCCCGGTATTGTGCCATCTTCAATGCCAGGGCCAACGTCCACATCTCGCCGTTGGAGGCGAATTCCCTAGCCGGCATGCCATTGAGCGTCACCAACAGGTCATCTCGTTGCGGGCCGATCAGATTGACGCCGCGAGACACCTCGCCGGGATAGATGCGCTGGAAATGCTGGCTTATCAACGGTTCGGGCGCCTGTGTTCCAAGGATCTCGTCGAATGACGGCACGTATTCGACCGCTGCCTGCTCACCACCATCCTGCGCGGCATCCTGAATTTCCGCATTGGACGGCAAGTCGCCCGCCACACCGGCCAATCTGGCATACAGCGGGCCGAACGACTTGTTCAGTTCCGCGATGATGCGCTGCCTGTCGCGGCTGAGCGCGACTCCCGCCTCGATGAACTGTCCGGTCCAGATCTCCAGCCCGCTGAGCGCGGCGTCAATCGGGGATCCTGCACGCTGCCATTGACCGAGCTGTTTGAGCAGTGCCGCCCGTTGCTTGGCGACGTGCGTGAATGATTGCAACCGGTTCGCATATCCGGGAATCAGCAGCGAGGCGACCTGGTTGATGAACGAGCGGCGCACGGCGGGGTCGCCCGCCACAAGCTGCTGATCCTCCGGGGTGAAGCTCACGGTCGGCAGCGTGCCGAGAATCTCCCGCAGATACCGCGACTGCCCGCCGTTGATGCGGGCGCGGTTGGCGCCGCGTGCCGCAATCGTGGCCTCAAGGGTGGTGGTCTGTGTCTGCCGGACCGGTTTCATGTCCGAGATATCCACGGCATCAGCGCTGGCATTGACGCCATCATCAGCGGGCTCCGGATCCGTCACGGATTCGATATTGGCCCGGATCGTCGCTGCATGTTCGCCGCGCTGCACCAGCGGAACCGAGCTGGATGTGCGATGGCTCAGACCCGTGGACAGCACTTCTATCGCTTCGACGATGTTGGTTTTCCCAAGCCCGTTCGCCCCCTGCAGGATGTTGATGCCCGGCGTGAGGTCGAGCACGCAATGGTTCCATGACCGGTAATGGTCAAGCGCAAGACGCGAAATGTACAAGATGGGCTCCTGTCATGTCATCGCCGGCACCGTGTGTTTCGGCGGTGCCGGCGATTCGATTCGGATTCCAGTGTTCAGCCGTCGGGCTCAGCTGTTGAAACGCATCGGGACGAGCAGATAGCGGTAATCCATCGATTCGTCGCTGTCCGCCTCCTGCTGGCCGTTGAATTCGACGGGCTTGACGGCCGTGGTCATCTTCATGCGCACGAACGGCTCAGTGATGGCGCTCAGGCCTTCGATCAGGTAGGACGGGTTGAACGCGACGGTGATGTCTTCGCCGTCCATGTCGATGTCCAGCATTTCCTGCGCCTGGGCTTCGTCCACGGCGCCGGCGGACAAGGTGACCTCCTGGCCGGAGAACACCATGCGGATCGGGGCGTTGCGTTCGGCGACCAGCGCGACGCGCTTGATGGCGGCGATCAGCAGCTGCTTGTCGATGACGGCCTGAATCGGGTATTCGTCGGCGAACAGGCGGTCGACCGCAGGGAATTCGCCGTCGATCAGCTGGGATGTCGAGACGCGTCCGGCGTTCTCGAAACCGAGCAGCGTGGGGTTGTCGGCGTCGAAATCGATGACGACGTTCTGGTGATCGTCAAGTGCGCGGGCGACGTCGCGCAGCAGGGATCCGCGCACCAGTGTGGTCGTAGAGGTGTCGATGTTCTGCGGCGTCCAGGTGAACGTGGCACGGGACAGGCGGAAACGGTCGGTCGAGGTCATGGTGACTTTGTCGCCGTCGAACTGCATGCGCACGCCGGTCAGCACCGGGCGGTTCTCCTCGCGGGAGACCGCGACGCTGGCCTGGGTTACGGCCTGGATGAACGTGGGTGCGTCGACCTGGCCGAGCTTTGCCGGTACGACCGGCAGATCCGGGTATTCGGCATCGGGCATGAGCTGCATGGTGAACGTGGACTTGCCCGAGTTGATGGTCATGGTGGAGCCGTCGGTCGACAGGTAGGTCTTTTCGGCAGGCAGTGACTTGGTGATGTCGGCGAGGAGTTTGCCGAGTACCAGTGCGGTTCCGGGTTCGTCGATACCGGCTTCGATGTGGTGACGTGCGGAAATCTCGTAATTGAACGCGGACAGTTGAAGGGTGCCGTCGATGGCTTCGAGCTGGATACCTGCAAGGATGGGGCTCGCCGGTCGGGCGTCGATGACGCGGGTCGTCCAGGCTACGGCGTCGGCGAGAGCCGCGGAATCGATTTCTACTTTCATGGGTTCCCTCATTTCACGATGTGCTTGGCAACATTCTAGCGGGTCATGTTCGGATTGTTTTTTCTCATGCGCGAAGTGAGTTATCATCACGACGGTTATCGAAAGAGAAATAAGATAGTCGTAGTAATAAGCCCTGTGGATAGTGTGGATAACTGCGCGAATCCTTGTGTTTATATGGGCTGAGTAACCCACAGATTATGTGGATAACTTTCCGGACAAAATGTGCATAAGTACCGAGTTATCCACATTTTCGGCGAACTATTTTGATTGTCCACATTTCCTGTGGATTAATCCACTGTTCATCCACAAAAAATGTGCAGTAGTCCACAAGTTATCCGCAGGCTCTACCCACATTTGTGAATAAGCATGTGGATAACTTTTCCTTCAATCAGCAGATCGTTCGGCGTGTTGCGCCTGTTTTATTGTACAGATTAAATATGTATGTCTATATTATTTGAGTCTGATAGGTCCTGTCGACGGTGACGAATCAGGCCTTCATCCAGCAGAATCACGCACAGCGACGAAAAAAGGCGTTTTTTGGTGTCTCAGCGCGATCGTGCCAGACGGGACCATTGCACAGCCGAGAGAAAACGACTGTCGTCACTCATTGCCGCGCTGCTTGAGGCGCGCGGTCAGCTCGGTCACGTAGTTGTAAATTTCAGGCTTTTCCTGCATATCATCGCTGACGCGGGTATACGCGTGCATGACCGTGGTGTGATCGCGGCCGCCGAACACTTCGCCGATATCGACCAGGCTCATGCTGGTCATCTCACGGGCAAGATACATGGCGACCTGACGGGCCAGCGCGATGTTTTTCGTTCGCGCGCGCCCGACGATGTCGTCGAATGTCAGATGGAAGTACTTCGCCGTCTGCCCGATGATGTCGGTCGGCTTGATTTCCACGTCGGTGGTGAAGAAGTCCTGCAGCGTCTGTTCGGCAAGCGCGCGGGTCACCGGCTGACTGCTCAGCGATGCCACCGCGCTCACGCGAATCAGGGCACCTTCCAGCTCGCGGATGTTCTCGGTGAAGCGCTCCGCGATCAGATTCAGCACGTCATTCGGTGTCGAAGTGCCGTTCATCGAAGCCATCATGCGCAAAATAGCGATGCGGGTCTCAAGATCAGGCGGCTTGACATCGACGGTGAGTCCGGAGTCGAAACGCGAGATGAGTCGTGCCTCGAAGCCCTTGAGGTTCTTGGGCGCGACATCGGACGCGATCACGATACGCTTGTTGGCCTGATGCAGCGCGTTGAACGTGTGGAAGAACTGTTCGAGGGTCGCTTCCTTGCCGCCGAGGAACTGGATGTCGTCGATGAGCAACACGTCGACCTCGCGGTATCGGCGGTTGAATTCTGCGATGCGGTTCTGGCTCTGGGCCGGGGTCTGCAATGCCTCGATGAATTCGTTGGTGAATTCCTCGCTGTTGACGTATCGGACCTTGAGCGTGGGATCCTTGACCAATGCATAGTTGCCGATGGCGTTGAGCAGGTGGGTCTTGCCCAGTCCCGATCCGCCGTAGATACACAACGGGTTGAATTCCTGCCCGGTTCCCTCGGCGACCGCAAGCGCGACAGTGCGTGCGAAACGGTTGGAATCACCGGGAACGAACGTGTCGAACGTCGAGTTTTTGTTCAGATGGGTTTCCGGATCGCGCATCACCTTCTGCTGCCGTACCGGAAAACTCGGCTCGCCGGGTATTCGAGGAGCCGTGGCGCCTGGTTGCTGATTCGCCTCCGTCATTTCCGCGGAAATCGAATCGATGGAGGAGATTGACTGCATGCTGTTGGGCATGTAGGATTCCTGAGCCAGATCGGCGACGGTCGGCGACGGATTCGCCGGGAACGGTTCGCTCGGTTTCGCCGCAGTATCGGGATGCCGGGATGCCGGCGGCTGCGGTTCCGGTTGGGACACCTGAGGAGCCACGATTTTGAACGCCGGGAACATGTCGTTTCCGGATATGATTTTCAAAGCGTTGAGCAGCGGCGCATTGAGTTCATTCTGCAACGCTTGCTGCGTGGCCATGTTGCTTACGCACAATACGATGGTCGTGCCATATACCGCTTCCGGTACGACTCCTTCAAGCCAGCTCTTGTCGCGCGGCGACAGCGTGGGATTCTGCTTGAGCAGACGCAGCGTGTCCGACCATATCCGCGTGGCTTGCCCGGCTGGACCGAGAAGGTCATCCGACATTGTGACCTCCTTCAGGTATGTGTGCCGGTGCGCACCGCAGCGGATACGCTACGGTAGCTATAATAAGTACAACAACAACAGGATATATGTACTCCACTTTAGCCAAGTTATCCACAGCTTAGCGTGTTGTGTCGCCTCAATTGTGAATAACATTCATGTAATTTGTGGATAACTTTTCTACATGTTTTGGCGTGTTTCCAATGTTTTCCGCTGCTCTGCAAGGGGCACGACACACTGATAAATCGTGAAGAAATTGTTTTCATTTTGATTTTTGGGCATGGCTCAGAGTACCGTTATAGAGCTTGACTCATGAGAGCCGTGCATCAGCATGGCAAAAACCGGGAGCATAACTATGAAGAGGACATTCCAGCCCAACAACCGCCGTCGCTCGATGAAGCATGGTTTCCGCGTGCGCATGCGCACCCGTTCCGGCCGCGCGATGATCAACCGCCGCCGTAACAAGGGACGTAAGTCTCTGTCCGCCTGATTGCGGTAGGTGACGAAGGCGAGTGAAGCGGCTGAAAAGCCATCGTGACTTCATCGCAGTGCTGAAGCGTCGCTTCAAGGTGACGGATTCGGATATCGTCGTGCACTTTGTGGTGCATGACGATACCCGTGATGTTCAGGCATCTGCGGATATCATGAGACGTATGGGACTTGCCGTCAGCAAGGCTGTTGGTAACGCTGTAACGCGTAATCGTGTGAAGCGTCGATTTCGTGTGCTCGCAAGACGATATGAAGATATGCTTCCGATGCAGTGCGATATCGTCGTGAGAGCCAAACCCAGCGCATCGCGTGTCGATTTCGCTGACCTTGACCGACAGTTTTCCCGTTGCTTCGCCAAAGTCACGACTAAGCATGAACGCAGGGTGAGTCGCTGATGTCAGCCATCGGATCGGCGCTTATCGGCATGATCAAGTGGTACCAGAGGGCCATTTCGGCGAAAACGCCGCCATGCTGCAAGTACTATCCGAGTTGCTCACATTACGCGATCACTGCGGTTCGGCGCTTCGGCGCGGTAAGAGGAATCGTGCTGTTTATTTGGCGTTTTCTTCGCTGCAACCCTTGGAGTCGTGGCGGCATCGATGATGTTCCGCAACATTTTTCACTGTGCTACAGATTTCGCTGGTCGAAGGCATATGAGAAGCCTCGACTCACACCAATGGCCGATGATTAAGGAGATGGCCTGATGAACACTTCCGGAGAATTTCTTCTTGACAGAGGCATTTGGGGCTGGCTGTATAAGCTGCTGACCCCACTTGAGTGGCTCATGACCCAGGTCATGGTCCTGTTCCATAAGTTCCTCACCCTGCTGGGCATGGCACCGATCGGCATCTCTTGGGTGCTGGCGATCGTGTTCCTTGTGCTCGTGGTGCACGCCTGTATTTTGCCGATTTATCTCAAGCAGATGAAGTCGATGCGCAAGATGCAGGCCTTGCAGCCCAAGATGCAGCATATTCAGAACAAGTACAAGGGCAAAAAGGATCAGGCCAGCAAAGAGGCCATGAGCCGTGAGATGATGAAGCTCTACCAGGACAATGACGCCAACCCCATGGGGTCGTGTTGGACCGCCGTCATTCAGGGTCCTGTGTTCATGTGCATGTTCTACATGCTTTCCGCCATTCCGTATATCGCGACCGGCAAGAGGGGAGCGCTTGGCGCATTCGATCAGGCGACTGCCGAGCAGTTCGCGCAAACCCGCGTCTTCGGTGTCAGCGTCACCGATACCTTCGGTACGGCCAACAATTCCGGAAAGGTCGTCATCGGCTTCTTCATCCTGTTGATGTGCGCATGCATGTGGTACATGCAGTTCAACAACATGCGCAAGAACCTCCCCAAGGCTTCGATGCAGGGATCCACGTACAAGATGCAGCAGGCCATGACCTGGGGCTTCCCGATCATGTACATCTTCTCCGGCATCATGTTCCCGTTCGCCGTGCTGGTGTACTGGCTGACCAACAATGCATGCAACCTTGCCCGTTCCTTGTTCCAGGTGTACAAGTTCCCGACCCCGGGTTCCCGTGCAGCTGAGGAAAAGGAGATTCGCGATCATCGTCAGGAGAATGCTCGTCGCGCCAAAGCCGGACAGCTTTCGATTGAGGAAGAGGAACTGGAGAAGGCGCGTCAGGAAGCCGCTGTTCGTCTGGAGCGGGGATACCAGCGCAAGCAGCCCCAGCGGAAGAATCGCAAGAAAAAGTGACACGATTGGAAACCTCTATTTGACCGTGAGGTTTCCTTTTTTTACACTATGGAAGTAATACTCGCTTAAAGGAGTGGTGATATGGCGCAGGAGGAGACCACGACGATCGATCAGCTCAATGAAGAAGCTGACATCGCCGCCGACTACTTGGAAGGCTTATTGGACATCGCCGATTACGAAGGCGATATCGAGATGGGTGTTCGCAACGGTCGTCCGATGGTGCAGATCATCGCTGATGACGATACGGATATCAAGCATCTCATTGGTTGCAATGGTGAAGTGGTCGATGCTTTGCAGCAGCTTACCCGGCTTGCTGTTCAGCAGAAGACCGGCGAACGCTCGCATCTGATTGTTGATGTTGACGGGTTCCTGAAGCGCAAGCGTCAGCGTCTTCGTGACATTGCACTTGATGCCATTGATGAAGTGCATGACACCGGTGAGCCCGTTGATTTGAAACCGATGAATTCGTTCGAGCGCAAGGTCATTCATGATGTGGTTCGCGAGGAGGGGCTGAAGTCTCGTTCTCACGGTGAAGAGCCGCGTCGCTATGTCACCATCTACATGAAGAGCAACGCCGATGAATCCGACGTCGATGAAGGTAGCGAAGAGTGAGCGATATTGTTTCACGTGAAACATCTGGTGATGAGCTGGATGATTCCGCAATAGTTCGTGAGGCATTGGGCGAAGCATACGACAAGCTCGAAGTGTTTCACGTGAAACTATCCCGCGAGGGTGAGCTGCGTGGATTGATAGGCCCACGCGACATATCCATCATCTGGGAACGTCATATCCTCAACTCCGCCGCATGCGTCCCGTTCATTCGGGAAGTCACCGATCGAAGCAAGGCAAAGACCATTGCCGATGTTGGCAGTGGCGGCGGTTTCCCTGGAATCGTTGCGGCAGCATGCATGCCGGATTGTGCGTTTACACTCATTGAGCCCATGGAACGTCGTGTCGAATGGTTGCAAGAGTGCGTGGATGACATGGACCTGCAGAATGTTACGATTATTCGCGCACGTTCCGACGAAGTCATCGATCGTATCAAGCGCCACGAAGGTGAATTGAAACCATTCTCTGTAGTGACCTGTCGAGCAGTGGCGCCAATGACCAAGCTTGCCGGTTGGACGTTGCCTCTGCTTCGCCCTCAAGGTCGACTGGTCGCATTGAAAGGCCGTTCGGCGCAGGCTGAGATTGAAAAGGCGAAGCATCAAATTTCCCATGCTGGGGGAGTGCGTGCTCGTGTCGTTGAAGCTCCAGTAGCTCCCGGTCTCGAATCCACGCACGTCGTTCTCGTAGACAAGCGCTAATTATCGTGTGGCTCCCATGGGTGGGAGTCACACGATAATCCCATGCTCCCGCTGACGGGAATCGTAATTTTGCTTCCGCTGTGGGAGGTTGGATTGCGGGGTGAGACGGACGATATCCATTGCCTTTGATCGCATAAACAATGCTGTTATATCTTCATCGACATCGCTGACTGTCCGAAGATTGTTTCACGTGAAACAATGGATGTCAAACACGAAAGCGATGGTTTCGCAAGAATGGAGTTATCCACAATTTCAAACAGTGCACAAAGTTATCCACATTATTTGCGACATGTAATCCACATTAGGAAAATGGCGGAAATAAACGGTTTATCTAGTGTTGATTGAAGTGTTCACACACTAATGCACTATACTTATCCACAGTTATCCACATTGCTGTGCACAACTTGAGATGTCCATACGACTAGGAAAAATTAGATGTTGTTCGTTTTTTAGGAGGGACTATGACATCCAATGATTCACAGGAATCCTCTGCGATTTCTGCCATGGAATCTGCTTCTGAAACGGTCAGAAGGATTTTCGGGAATGATGGTTCCTCTTTGGGTGCCGAGATTGCAGATGAGGCGTCACGCTATGAACGCCTGAATGCCGCATTGTTCCCCCTGCCATCGAGAACCCGATGCCTGGCCGTCGCCAACCAGAAAGGCGGCGTCGGCAAGACGACAACAACAGTGAATATTGCAGCAGCTCTCGCCTCTCACGGAGCTCACGTGCTGGTCATCGATATGGATCCCCAGGGGAACGCCTCTACGGCATGCGGTGTTCCTCACGGCACCAGCGATCCTTCGGTATATGACGTTCTTGAAGGACGAATGACAATCGGAGAGGTACTGAAAACCTGTCCTGATATCCCAGGGCTCGATGTGGTTCCCGCTTCCATTGAACTTTCGGGTGCGGAACTGGAAGTGGTGGATCTGCCGAATCGCAACAATTTGCTGAAGGAAGCCGTCGAATCATTCCTGCAGGATCCGAACAATCATTATGACTATGTTCTGGTCGATTGCCCGCCGAGTCTTGGCCTGTTGGTCATCAACTCCATGTGTGCGGTGTCTGAGATGTTGATTCCGATCCAAGCTGAATACTATGCCTTGGAGGGGCTTGGTCAACTTATCAATACCATAGGATTGGTGCAGGAGCACTATAACCCTAATTTGACTGTGTCGACTATGCTGGTCACTATGTTTGATAAACGAACATTGCTCAGCAGGGAAGTGTTCTCAGAGGTGAAGAGTCACTATCCGAGTATCGTTCTGGATACGACGATTCCCCGTACGGTAAAAATATCCGAGGCTCCTAGTTTCGGAAAGACAGTCATCAGCTATGACCCGCGTGGAATGGGAGCGAGTGCCTATGGCGAAGCGGCCTTGGAAATCGCCCGTCGATCGCCTTCGGTGCTGGCTGCAATTGACGCGAAGAGGGGAGAGTAACCCATGACCTCAAAATCACGTTTGGGTAAAGGATTGGGTGCGTTGTTCCCCGCACTTCCCGGTGAGCCGAAAACAGCTCATGCGGAACAGCAGCAATTGGGTGTTGATCTCGAATCCGAGGAGACGACAGCCAACAAGAAAGCCCCTCAAGAGAAAGCTGCGGCTGCACCAGAGAAGGTCGAATCCCATAAGAGCGGTACTGAACAACACAGTGAGTCTACCGTTCCGGTTCGTCTTGGCGAAATCAAGCGTAAGACCATTCCGGCCATGAAGGATTCCATTCCTGCCGTACACAAGTCCACAACGGTGGAGAAGCCCAAGAGCGGCAAGCGCGTTGCCATGCCCGGTATCAGTGATATGGCACATCCCAGTGACATGTTTTTCGGAGCAACAGCACAGGGGACGAGCGATTCCAAGAAAACGCAGCCGGCTCAGCGTTCCGAGAGCACAAAGGCATCCGGCAAGGAAAAGGATAATAATAAGGAAACTCCAGAATTGAAGCCTGTCGAGGGTGGCTATCTGCTGGATATTCCTGTCAGCTCCATCGTTCCGAATGCGCAGCAGCCGCGCAGCGTCTTTGATGAGGAAGAGCTGAATGAATTGGCTGCGTCCATCAAGGAAGTCGGCGTATTGCAGCCGATCGTGGTTCGCAAGCGTCAAGCTGGGGAGTCCAGCAAGAGTGATGTTTCACGTGAAACATCGCAGAAATACGAGCTCATTATGGGCGAGCGTCGCTGGCGTGCATCACAACTTGCACAACTGAAGACGATTCCGGCGATTGTCAAAACCACATCAGATGACGAGATGCTACGTGATGCACTGCTGGAGAACCTTCATCGCGTCGCACTGAATCCTCTGGAAGAGGCGGCGGCCTATCAGCAGATGATTGATGACTTCGGCCTGACTCAGGCTGAACTATCCAAGTCGATCTCGAAATCGCGACCGCAAATCGCGAACACATTGCGTCTGCTGAATCTTCCTGCGTCCGTGCAGAAGAAAGTTGCCGCAGGCGTACTGTCCGCAGGGCATGCGCGAGCTCTTCTTGGTCTGAATGACGAAAGTGAAATCGACAAGCTGGCCACTCGAATCATAGGGGAGGGGCTTTCGGTTCGCAGCACCGAGGAAATCGTGGCGCTGAAGAACGCAGAAAGCAACGTGCCCAAGAAGGTAAGGCCGACGAAGAACAATCCTTGGGCCGGTTCTCCGATTGTCAACAACCTTGAAAATCATTTTGACACCAAAGTGTCCATCAAGGGTACGCAAAAGCACGGTCGAATCGAAATCGTGTTTTCCTCCCCTGAGGATATGGAACGCATCCTCAGCATGCTGATTCCCACGGCAGTCGAGGGCGCGGCGGCAAAATGGGTGTGAGGGTGTGAGCCACACAACGGTGTGAGCCGCCATCATCACACAACGGGAAATAACGGTCATGCCGTTCATGAGCCGTATGATCTGGTCTGCCGAGAGGTATTCATTGCCTCTCCGGCAGAACGCGTATAAAGCAACTGTCGTGGCATTTGCAGTCAGAGGACTAACGCAATGAACTGTCCGTATGACTGTTCTATTGCATGCACCTGAAAAAGCATTACCGAAAACTCTGTTGAGCAATATGAGTTGCAATCGGTTCAGTACAATGCGCTAGATTTGAGCGGATTGTCGTTCTGATGCGATTCTCCGGCGCTGGTAAGTGTCCGCAGCGCTATTTCGGTCAGTCTGTCGTTTCGTTTGTGATTACTGACAGTGCAAGCATTATTTGTGTAGCTCAACCCGCCGGTGAAGCAATATCATCGTCTGTGATGAGGTTTGATTTCGCCGACGGGTCGAGCTGTGCTGTTGGATCAGTGCAGTGAGGCCAGGTAGGATTGTGCGTCCAGCGCGGCGCGGCATCCCATGCCTGCGGCACTGATGGCCTGACGGTACACCCGGTCAACGCAGTCACCGGCGGCGAACACTCCAGGCATGGAAGTATGCGTTCCGGCACCGGAGACCAGAATGTACCCGTCGTCATCCATATCCACGGAACCCTTCGCAAAACGCGTGGCCGGTTCATGGCCGATCGCCACGAAGATGCCCTCGGCGGGCAACGTGCCCGTCTCGCCTGTCACGGTGTCGCGAATGTCCACAAAGCCGGCGGAATCATCTGCGGTTTCAGCCTTTGCCGACAAGGAAATGCCGGTCGAAGAGGGAGCATTCAATGCCGATCCGGAGACATTCAGCATCGGAGTCGTCTTCAACGAGAGGAGATTTCCGGTGTTCTGCGCTGCGGGTGCAGCAGCGGTTACCGCATCAGCGCCTGTCTGCGCGCCGGCGGCGTTTTTCTGCCCGCGAATGGCTGTCGCCACCGTATTCATTTTCACGGTGATCTTGGGATTGTTCAGCACGCGCTCGACCATGATCTTGGAGGCGCGGAACTGGTCGCGGCGGTGCAACACGGTCACCGAAGAGCCGAAACGAGTCAGGAACAGTGCCTCTTCGAGCGCGCTGTCTCCTCCGCCCACCACGACGATGGGCTTGTCTTTGAAGAAGAAACCATCGCAGGTGGCGCAATACGATACGCCGTGACCGGAATACTCGGTCTCGCCGGGAATGCCGAGCTTGCGGTACTGCGAACCGGTGGTGATGATGACGGCATCGGCGTGATATTGGCTTCCATTGCTGCACGTGACGGTCTTGGGGGAGGAGCTGAAATCGACGCTCGTGACATCGAGATATTCGATGGATGCGCCGAAAGACTCCGCCTGATCGCGCATACGATCCATCAGTTCCGGTCCGAGAATGCCGTCAGGGAAACCGGGGTAATTCTCCACGGTGGTGGTGTTGACCAGCTGGCCGCCCGGCGTGAGCTCACCCGCAAGAATGGTTGGGCGATACCCGGCGCGTGCGAGGTAGATTGCGGTCGTATATCCGGCAGGGCCGGAACCGATGATGATGGTTGAAAGTTCAGTCATGTCCCTTACGATAGCGAGTTGACCTGACCTCGTCCATCGGTGGGCGAACAACGACATGGATTCGCCTCGGATGCCGATTGGTCGCTTTCAGATTGCCGAAACAGGCATGCCGCGTTCATGGAAACCGGAGGAGCTAATACGAGCACGATACGGGCCCACAGCATAAGTCCACAGCGTGAGTCACCGCGTACGATGAAACACCCCTCCTACCCGTGAGTAGAAGGGGTGCCTATGAGAACTTCTGCGTCGCCTACAGAACGCGGATGTACACGATGTCGGATTGTGCCGCAGAGTTCTTTGACGTGGAGTTCTGTGTGGTCGAGTTGCCGAACGGGACGTTATCGATGTCGGTCTTGTTCGGCCAATCCTGATTGTCGGATCCGCCACCGTGGTTGTCTCCGTTCAGGATGAACCATGCGGCGACCAATCCCACCACCAGCAGAACCAGCGCGACGACGATGGCGATGACCTTGATCTTGAGCTGCCCCCAGAGTGGCTGGTCAGGCAGGTCCTCCTCGATATTGCGTCCGACATTCGCCGCGTTGACATCGTGCACCTGCTGGGGCGCGAAGCTCGGCGGCATGATCTGGGCCATAGGCGGCAGCTGATCTACCGAAGTACCATCAGTGCCTAACAGCGGAACGGTGACCGTGGGGTCAAAGGCGTCGGATTGGGCACGCTGCGCCGGTGTCTGCACACCCGGCACATTCGCACCCGGAGCCGCCGCAGGACGGCCGCCAGACATGTTCCGCAGGGCATCGCGGCTGATTGGTGCCGTCATCCGCGTACGCGACTTCGATGATCCGGGGATGGCTGCTCCATTGGCTCCGGGCGCCGATGCCGACACTGCGAATGACGGGGGCATTACGGCGTCGCCCGACGCCGCAGCCTTGGCGGATCTGGCGGCAAGAGCGGCCAATGATTCCGACATATGCGCGCGCGGCTGCGGCATGGCATTCGTGGCAATGGGCTGAGCCGCATGGGTCGTGGGATGGCTTCCAGCCACGGTTTGCTCGCCTTCAGACACCTGCGCCTCACCGGACTGCGGCAACGGCGGGATGCTGCCGGCGTGGGTGCGCTCATTGTCGTTCTCTTCCGGCAGCGGAACATTCGGCATATTGGCCACGATGCTCTGTATCTCACCGGTTGCACCGGTCGTCCGGGGTTTGCCGGTACCGCCCGCAACACCAGACGCACCAGCAGCGTTTGCCGGTACGTTCACGCCGTTGCCGGACTGTGCCTTCGTCGCGCCAGTAGCGGACCTACGCGGCTTGGCGGCGGGCGGGAACGATGCCGGCAGCGGTGCATACACCGGCATCGGCTGCTCAATCGCGGTCTCTTCCGCAGTGGATGTCGTCACCGGCGACTCCGGCTCCCCGTCCTTGCGCAAGGAGCCCATAAGCTGACCGACCTTCGATTGCAGGGAGGCCAGGGTCTTCGACGGCTCGGCGGTATCCGGTTCGAACAATTCCGCTTCGGGGATGACCGGCTGATCGGCCGAGGGTGGATCTCCGGGCAGCTGAGCCAGGAACGCCTGCTGTGCGAGACGCTGCTCGTTGACGAACCTGGCCTCGGCGCCGGCTGCCAGTCCCGCCTCGGAAATCGACAATTCCGGCAGCTTCGTCGAGGTAACCAGCCCATCCGGCAGTTCCACGATCTTGTCATCGCTCGTGTCACGCAACGCCACCATGCTGATCGAGGCGCTGCCACTGACCGACGGCAATATGATGTCACGATCCGACAGGTTGCTGAATGGCTCCCACGCGCCCAGCAGCGCGCTCAGCTCGGCCAGCGTTGCCATCGGCACGATGATTTCCCCATCTTCGGTGTGCAGGGCCAGTCCACGCTTGCAGATCACGCGGAATTCCGTGGGAACGTCGGCGGGCAGCATATTCAGGTCGAACGTCGTGTTCGCGCCTGAAGGCGTCTTGGTCAGCAGCGCGTACAGCAGTGCGGCCAGCTGTCGCGTCGCCATCTGCTCATACGACATCACATCGCCGTCGATGCCGCTGCAGATATCGGCCAATGCGGCGGCGACGGGAGTGTCGGCGAACTGCACGCCATTGACGCTCACGCGAATGGTATCGGTGCTCAGCGCGGTATGGGTCAGCCCCGTGTCCAACAGCTCCTGAACCGCCTGGGTGCATTGTCCCACGATCGATCGAATCGCGTCGTAGCTGAGGAACGAGGAAGACGAACGCTTCATGTATTCCGCCAGCGCCAGACCGGAGTCCGGTTCGGTGATCACCACCGCGGCATCGCCGACGTGCTGCAGCTGCAGCACCGGCGTGCAGTACCGGCTGTTGGCCAGCGCGAGCGTGGAAGCCGTCTCGTTGATCTGCGGCAGAACGGATGTGTCGGTGATGATGAACAGCTGGCAGGACTGCGCCAGCATGCGGTCATTGGCTATCCATGCGCTCAATCCGTCACTTTCGCGCAGCGAAGAAACGAGAGTGTAGCGACCGATGACGGTATCTCCCAATTGAGGCTTCATAGTAGTTGTTTCTCCGTGCTCTGCTGTCATGCGCTGAGATAGTGGTGATGCTGACATTCTAGCCGTGGGGATGGTCGGCTGTGCAGCCGCGACGGACGCGGCTTGACGAGTGGAATGATGCGGCGTTGGCAGTATGGTGGGAATTCGCGGCTGGGCGTTGTTGCCGGCCGCGATACCTGCCGCTGCACCGGCTGCGTTTGCCGCGACGTTCGGCAGTACGACGGACTTGATGGACGGGCGTTGGCCCTTACGGTTGACCGTCGGCGCGAAGCTGGGCGGAAGGTTGTCGGACGGAATCCCCCTGGGTTGGTCCTGAATCGGCTGGTTCTGAACCGGCCGTTCGAGATCGGTCACAGTTTCAGCGGCCCGTTCCGCGGAACCGTCATTCTCCGAGGTTCCATCGTCACCCAGCGAATAATCATCGTAATGATTATCATTCTCCGCAATTGCCGTGGTACCCTCTTCGACCTCCGCGTTTTGTGCCTGAGCTTCCTCGGTCTCCGACTCAGCCGGTGTCGATACCGATGTCGCAGTGGAAGCCCTACGCAACAGCCGTGCCTTCATGGTGACGATCAGGCTGGAGAACTCCTCCACGCGCATCAGCCATAGCAGCCCGGCATACGCGGCCGTCACCACAATCGTCAGAATCGCGCATATGACGATGGATTGCCACCAGCTCATATGTCCGTTGACGCTGGAAACCTTCGCGCCGACCAAACGCGTGGCCAGCGGGTTGAGGAATAGTCCGCACGCGCATGCCGCCGCACCGGCAATCAGGGCCTTGACATGCATGATGATGATGCGCTTGCCGTCGATCCGCCCACCGAATCGTCTGCGCAACAGCCAGAACACCCATGGGAACGTGATGATATATGACAGGCTCAGCGACAGAGCCACCATGAGCGTCCAATATTTCGGCGGTGCGAAACGCAGCGAGGTCAGCAGAAGCAGCAACTGCACGGCGTTGTCGGCCGCCGCGAACAGGAACGGGCTGCGGCCGTCCTCATACGCGTAGAAGGCGCGCTGCACCAGCAGGAACGCACTGGTGGGCACCAATCCCACCAGCAGGCCGATCAGAGGCCCGGATATCAGAATCGCCCCATGCACATTCGTGGACGGAATCAGCGCCTTCACCAGCGGCACCGGCATGGCAATCATGACCGCGGTGAAGAAGAACATCGCAAGACCGGTGGATCGCAGGGATGAGCTGAGGTCGGCGCGGGCATCCCCGATACGATGCTCGCTGATCGCGCGGGACATGCGCGGGAACACCGCGGTCGTGATGGACACGGCGATGATCGAATAGGGAAGAACGTATATCGTGTACGCGTACTGATAGCTCGCGTTGCCCGCGATGCCGTACAAATCGCCGCCGGCGGTCGGGGCGCCGGTATTAACACGCGAATTGACGATGCCCATCAGCTGGTTGAGCAGCACCATGGCGATGCTCCACACCGCCACCTGGCCCATGGAACGCAACCCCAGCCCATGCAGTCCCCAGCGAGGCCGGTAGTGGATGCCGCAACGCAGCAAAGGAATGAACAGCACCAGGGCCTGGAACGCCACGCCGGCCGTCCAGGCGCCCGCGGTCAGGGCTATCTTGCCGGATGTCCAGAACGACATCGGCTGCCGTCCCGCGTTGCCGAACAGCATGATGAACGCGCCGAAACCGATGCAGCTGATGACGTTGGCGCCTACGGAGCTCCACGCATACGTCGCGAAACGCCCCTTTGCGGCGAGGATCTGCCCCAATACGGTATACAGGCCGTAAAACAGGATCTGGGGCATACACCACAGCGTGAAGGCGTTCGCCAGCGCCCTTTGCGCGGGCGTCCAGCTGGAGTCGAGATACAGCATCGTCAGCAGCGGCGTGCCGGACGCCATCAGCAGTGTGATGGCCAGCAGCAGTGCGATGGACAAGGTGATGAGCTTGCTGAGTCGCTCATCCGCGTCCTTCTGCTTGAGCGTGCGCACGATCTGCGGCACGAGCACCGCGTTGAACACGCCGGTGGACAGCAGGTTGAAGATCACCTGCGGTATCTGCGCGCCGGCCTGATACGCGTTGGCTGCGATACCGGTGGTACCGAGCGCGCCGACGAGGAAGATGGTGCGGATCTGGCCGGTCACACGTGACGCGGCCGTGCCGCACGCCATGATCAGCGAATTGCGTCCTACCGTGGTGCTCATTCGTCGGGGTCCTTCTTTCGATGGAATTGGCGCCAGAGGCCGACCAGGCCGAGCAGCAGCGAGAAGCCGATGATGATGAATCCGGTCATGTCGCTGATGCGCAGCACGCTGGTGATGTCGGTGTTCTGTGCGGAACCGAACGTGTCGCCGTTGCGGTCCAGCAATGTGATGTGGGCTGTGGCGTGGCCGGAAGTGGCGACGCGGATGGCGAACGTGACCTGCGCCTCGCTGTTCGCCGGTATGGTGACCTCAGTGAACCGCGATGTGACGATTTCCATGGAGTCGGTGAGGGATGAGACCTTCACCCGTACCGGATACGGATGGTTGTTCCTGACGGTGACGGGCATTTTGGCCGTTTCGCTGACGACGGTGATGGAGTCGGTCGGCGTGATGGATACGCCTCCGAACATGCCTCCGCCGAGCCGTTTGGCGCCGTCGACCAGACTGTCGATGTTGCGCGGCGCGGACGAGAGCGCATGCAGTGCCAGCGTGCTCTGTGCGGCCTTGATCTTGCGGATCCAGGACGCGGATGCCTTATGGTCGGTGAGGACCGACGTGGCGAAGCGGTTGATGTCGTTGCGGCTTTCGGCCAGCGATTCCAGCGCGGACGTGACCGATCGGGTGTTCCGCTCGCTTAAATGACTGTCTTGGGGGACGATTTGCAGCGCCTTGTCGCCGGTCCGATAGGCGTCTGCGTCAATGAGATCATTCAGGTCGGTGAGTTGCAGCCATGAAGACTGTTCGACCGCGGTCATCAGCGTGTCGATGAACGCCGCCGACATATTAGTGCCGAAGCAGACCAGCAAGTTGCGGTTCATCGCCGCATACGGCTGCTCCATCTGATAGAAGGCGCTCTGCGCGACGAACCGCGCGATGCGTCCCGCGTTACTGGTCTCGCCGTCCGCATCACTGCTGGTGGGCTTGCCTTTGACGAGGTCGCCGAGTTCCTTCTGCTCGCTCAGCACCGTGATGTCGCCGGCCGAGGTGGGGATTGTGTATGTGCCTGTGTGCACGGTGGCCGTGGTGCTGGAGTCGAAGTCGTGACCGGCGATGACGTACTGGTATCCCTGCTTCCTAGCCGTGGAGAGCGCCTGCCGGGTCCAATCGCCCTTGCCTTGCCAGGCGATGGGCAGGGAATTGGATGATGCCGGTGCCGCGGCCAGTGCGGATCGTGCGTTCCATGCGCCGGTGCCGACGCCGGCCTGTTCGTACGACCGGACGTTGTTGATCGCGGCATAGGCGGTGATGTCGAATCCGGCCGGCTGCATGACGGCATCGATGCGTTGCCCGGTGTCGGAAGCCAATGCCGTCGGATCGGCTATGGTCTGCAAATCGCTGTGCTTGCCGATGAGGGAGAGTTTGGCGGCGAGTGCATCATTGTCGCGCGGGGTGAGCACTGATGATTGCGTCGCCGCGGTGTTTTCGGTGTCGTCGGTATTGTTGCCGGAGCCGTCGTCTGTGCTGCCATCCGTGCCGCCGCCACCTGATTGTGTAGATTTTGTGTCGGATCCATCACCGTTGTCATGCACCACGAGCTGGTCGATGGCGTTCTTGTCGGCCTGCTGGCCGGTGTTCATCAACGGCATGACCATGGTGATGGCCATCGGCGGGGTCTGTGCGTTGCGCAAGCCCTGGGATGATCTGGTCAGGAAGCTGTGCAGGCGAATCGGCTTGGCGTTCGGATCGACGGTACGGTCCGACCCGGATGACCCGTCAGAAGAGCCCGTGGATTGAGAATCGGTCGCCTGGGTCGCCTGATAGGTGACCAGCAGCGGTTTCGGCCCCCACATCTGCAACGCTTTCAACGCATCGCTGTCGGCCACCGCGTCGATCTTCACGGAAACCTTCTTGCTCGCCGCGATGGACGGCACCGTGGCCGTGCCGAGAACGGTGCGCACCGGAATCGATACGTCCCCGGTCGCCCAATGCTGGATGTCAGTGCGCGATACGAACGTATATGACGGGTTGTAGGCCACGGTCACCAGGCCCGGTGACGTCGCGGCATACGTGGGATTGGAGATGCTGATGGTGATGTGGTAGCCGGATGTGTCGGTGACCACGGGCGTCGATTCGGTGATCGACAAGGCGGTCGTCTGCGTGGCCGTGTCCGTCTCGTCATCCGCCATCGCCATATGTGCCGTGCCGGCCGGTACCATGCGGCCTGCGAACAGCATCGCGCATGTCAGCAACATGATGGTAAAGAAGCGCCATAGGCGTGTCGTTCGGTGAGATAACGATGGCACGGCCTGACCGTGCTCGGGGCTGTTCGCGATCATCCCTGCTTCATTTTCCTTGCGTAGAGCCAAGCGATCTTGCGTTCATTAGGATAGCTGAGAACGTCATCCAAATCATCGAAATCCACCCAGATGGCGTCTTCGGCTTCATGATCCGGATCGCCCTCCACCGTCAGGTCGCCGCCGATCTGGCGCAGCGCGAAATGATGCACGAGCTTATGCACGCGCTGGCTGGTACCGGTGAACCAATAGTCGATGGTGGCAATGGACTCGACCACCTCACCCAGAATGCCGGTCTCCTCGTGCACCTCGCGCACGGCGGTCTGCTGCGGCGTCTCGCCCTTTTCGATATGGCCCTTGGGAAGGCACCATTCGAGATGGCCGTTGCGGGAGTGTCGCGCGATGATGGCCACACGGCCGCGCTCGTCGAACACCAGGCCGCCGGCCGAGTATTCGCGCACCACCGGGAGCTCCTGAGCGTCCAGCGACGCGAATGTGGTCGGCCCGTCGCCCGCCCGTCGCTGCGGCATCATCGCAGGCGTGGGAAAGCGTGGTTCCGGCGGCCTGACAACGGTTTTCGGCGTGCGCGGAGCCTCGGACGTATAGAGCAACGTATCGGGTTCGAGCGGATTTTGGGTATGGTCGCCCGCAGCATGCGCAAGCATGCGCGCGAGGTCTGCGGGCGTAATCATGACTTCCACCTTACTCAATACCGTGTGCAGGTGGGGTAACGGTATGCTTGAATACGCATAAAAGCGGTAATACTTTATGGAAAGGCCTCGTGTGAATTTCGAAGTTTGGCCGGAAGCCATTGAACTTGGACACCTGTTCGCGGCTCGCGGGTACGAGCTGGCGTTGGTGGGCGGCCCCGTGCGTGACCTGTTGCTGCACCGGCGTTCCCACGACCTCGATTTCTGCACGTCGGCCCATCCCGACGAGTTCGAGCCGATCCTGCGTCATTGGGGACGTGACGGTTTCTGGGATATGGGCCGCAAATTCGGCACTTTGGGTGCGATGCGCCGGCGCGAGGATGGCACCGAAGTCAAGGTGGAGATCACTACGTACCGGTCCGACACGTACGATCCCGAATCCCGCAAGCCCGAAGTCAGCTACGGCGATTCGCTCGAAGGCGATCTGTCCCGCCGTGATTTCACCGTGAACGCCATGGCGCTGCGCGTGCCGCAGCTGGAGTTTGTGGACCCGTTCGGCGGCGCCAGCGATTTGGCTAAAGGCGTATTGCGCACGCCGGTGGATCCGTATCAGTCCTTCGACGACGACCCGCTGCGCATGATGCGTGCCGTGCGTTTCGTCGCACAGCTCGGGTTCAGCATCGCCCCCGACACGGCTGCCGCCATCAGCGACATGACCGATCGCATCGACATCGTATCCGCTGAACGGGTGCGTGATGAGCTCACGAAGCTGCTGCTGTCCGATCGTCCGAGGGCGGGTGTCGAAGCGCTGGTCGAATCAGGTCTCGCCGATATCGTATTCCCGGAGATTCCCGCCCTGCAGCTGGAAATCGACGAGCACCACCGCCACAAGGACGTGTTCGAGCACACGATGATTGTGCTCGATCGCGCCATAGCGCTGGAGACCGGGCCGGAAGGCCCCGTGCCCGCTCCCGACCTGACGCTTCGCCTGGCCGCGCTGACTCATGACATCGGCAAGCCGAAAACACGCCGGTTCGAGCCCGGCGGCAAGGTCAGCTTCCATCATCACGATGCGGTCGGCGCGAAAATGACGCGCAAACGGCTCAAGGCGCTGCGGTTCGACCATCATCTCGTCGAGGATGTCAGCGAGTTAGTGAACCTGCATCTGCGGTTCCACGGGTATGTCGAAGAACCATGGACCGATTCCGCCGTGCGACGCTACGTCAAGGACGCCGGTCCGCTGTATGAGCGGCTGAACCGGCTGACCCGCGCCGACGCGACCACTCAGAACCGTCGTAAGGCGATGGTGTTCTCGTCCGCCATGGACGAGATGGAGCAGCGCGTGCGCGATCTCAAGGAGAAAGAGGACTTCGATGCCATCCGGCCGGATATCGACGGCAATGAGATCATGACCATCCTCGGCATCGCTCCCGGCCCGGAGGTCGGCCGCGCATACAAGCACATGCTGGAATACCGGCTCGATAACGGTCCGGTCGACCATGACACCGCGGTGGCCGAGCTCAAGCGGTGGCACGCGTCGCTGTAAACGTGCCCAAGAAACGGTTCGGCGGCTGTCCGCGTAAGGCAGGCAGCCGCCGAATATCGGGGGTTTCAGGCCGTCATGACGATGCTGGCCGTCATTCCACCTTTTCATGATCGAGGGCCTTGGGCAAGGTGCCCATTGACTGGACGGGCACGCATCCCTCGAAGTTTTCGATGGCGGTGTCGCCGCTCGGCAGGCTGTCCTTGTTGGCCAGATCGTTGAACGAGGCGCCGAGCACCACGTCAATCAGCTTGTCGTCGCGGTCGTCCATCACCATCACCGCGTCCGTGAAGTTCGTGTTCAGCGTGTACGCCTCGTTGATGGCGTTCTTGCCGAAATAGATTGTGGTGCGCTCGACCTTCTTGCCCTTGTAATTGTCCCAGCCGGTGACCTTGAACTGGCGGTTCGACAGCGCGGTGCTGACGGCCTTCGCGAAGCCGACGAATTTGGTGCCGTTCAGCACGCGCACCTTGACGTTCGCATAGTTGGAATATGTCTGGTTCTTGCCGTTGGCGTCCTTGGTCGAGCAGGGCACGCGCACGCCGTAATTCGGCTTGACTGCGGACGTGGCCGTTATGCCCAGACCCCCGACATGGAAATAGAACAGCGCCGACACGACCAGGGCGACGGCAAGCACCGCGCCGGCACAGGAGAATACGATCTGCTGGCGGCGGCGAATGTAACGCTTGCGTTCCGCGCGTTCGTCATAAGGCTGAGTCATGGGTCCGTCCTTTTCTTACGAGACTGGTACACAGATTAGCGTCACTGTCTGACGCGATAAGACAGGGATGGCAGGACGGTTATGACCGGTCTCGCCGGCGCCTGTGCAGCGATGATGCGATCCACCGTGGCGGATTGCTCCCATGCGGTGCGAACGCGGCGGGCGACGGCATCGTCCGTTACGAACGCGATGACCGATGGGCCGGAGCCGGAAACGAATGACCGGGATGCCCCGGCGGCGAGGGCGGCTTCGATGGCTTCGCCGCTGCGGGGGTGCAAGGCGACCGCGGCGCGCTGCAGATGGTTGTCGTCGCCGTCTCCCGCGCCCATCTTGTCGAAGGTCGAGTAGACATTCGGCGTGCTCAGTTGCGCACGGTACGCTCCCACCAGCAATTGGCCGGCGAATCCGCGGTCTCGCAGCGTCTGAACGCACGATGAATCATCCTCCAGCGGGATGATCCGCTCGCCGAAACCGGTGCCATGCGCATATCCGCCCTCCAGGCAGAAGGGCATATCGGCGCCGAGCGTGGCGGCGATGTCACGCAGCCGCTCAATCGGCCAGTGCAGTCCCCACAGGGTGTTCACGGCGAGCAATGTCGCCGCCGCGTCGGCGGATCCGCCGCCCAATCCGGCGCCGACGGGAATGTGCTTGTCCACATGCAGCGCCACGTCCGGCTCCCGCCCCGCGGCCCTGGCGATCGCGAACAACGCAAGCACCGCATGGTTGCGGCGCATGTCGCTGCCGCTCGATGCCAGATCACCCAGATGCTCGCCGCTCAGTTCGAGCGAGAACCCGCTGCCGGGGGTCTTGGCGGTCGCCGTCACCACGTCGTTGACGCCGATGGCGCAATATATCGTGTCCAGCGCGTGCCGGCCGCCCCATTCCTCATGGGCGGGCCCTACGTGCAACGTCAGATTGGTCTTCGCGGGAACCGTGACCTCCACCGAGTGCAGCGGCCCGGCCGGTGTCGTTTCCGCGGCTGCGACATGACGGCGGATGGGCCAATGCGCGGGGACGCTTGGCGAACGCCGCGCCTGACCCGGTGTCGCTGACCGTACATTGTCCATTGCTGTGGCGCTCATGATGATGCCTGCCCCTGTTCATGCTGCGATTGCCTCAGCGCCGTCGCCAGAGCGGCGAATTCGTCGATGGTCAGCGTTTCGCCGCGGCGTGTCGGGTCGATGCCCGCCGTGTGGAACACTTCATCGGGCACCATGCGCTTGAGTGCGGCATGCAGCGTTTTGCGACGCTGGCTGAAGGCCGCGTCGACCAACTGGAACGTCAGCTGGCGCAACTGGGGGTCGCGCGGGCCCGCATGCGACTGGACACGGGTGAACCCGGCCAGGGCCGAATCCACGTTCGGAGCTGGCCAGAATACGTGACGCCCGATGTTGCCCACGCGTTCTGCCGAGCCGTACCACGCCAGCTTCACGCTGGGCGCGCCGTAAATCTTCGAGCCGGGAGCGGCGGTCAGACGGTCCGCGACTTCTTTCTGCACCATCACCACGAAGGACGTCAGCATGTCGAAGCGTTCCAGCAGCGTCAGGATGATCGGCGTGGCCACATTGTACGGAAGGTTCGCCACCAGGGTGAACGGTTCGTCGCCGCTGAACTCGGGGAGGTCCGCCGACGTGAGGGCCAGTGCGTCCTTGTTGATGACCGTGAGGCGGTTCCTCGCATCCGGCATGTATGTGTCGATGGTATGCGGCAGCCGTTGCGCGACCGGCGGGTCGATCTCGACCGCGGTCATTGTGGCGCCGGTTTCCAGGATGGCCAGTGTCAGCGACCCCAATCCAGGGCCGACTTCCAGCACCCGCGTATCGGCGGTGACCGCGGCCTCGCGCACGATGCGGCGCACTGTTCCGGGATCGATGACGAAGTTCTGGCCGAATTTTTTGGTCGGGCTGATGCCGGCTTCGGCTGCTATGTGACGGATGTCGGCCGCGCCGAGCAGTCGCCCGGCGGCTGCGGGTTTCTCGGCGGCTGCGGATGCTCCGGAAGGTGCAGGGGATGGATTCATGTCAGTCATAACGCTCGCTATCAATACCAGCCGATTTGTTCGGAGCGTTCCCATGCCTTGGATGGACTGCCATACCGTTGGGCGATATACGCCAGCCCCCAGTCGATCTGCACAGCGCCGTCGTCACGGTAATTTGCGCCGAACTCGGCCATTTTGCTCGCAGGCAGCGACTGCGGGATTCCGTAGGCGCCGGTCTTCGCGTTCTCGGCGTACCACAGCCATCTGGATTCGCGGGTCCACAGCTTGTCGAGGCATGTCCAGTCGTAGCTGGTCCAGCCGCGCTGTGCGGCCGCGCCGGATGCGTAGGCTTTGGCCTGCGCGGCGGTCGGGTGCCATAGGCGTCCCTGCGAGCTGCTGCCGGAATTGCCGGAGTTGTCGTTGCCGCCGTTGTTGCCGGAGTTTCCCGAGTTTCCCGAGTTGCCGGAGTTGCCGGAGTTTCCCGAGTTTCCCGAGTTGCCGGAGTTGCCGGAGTTGCCGCTATTACCTGAGTTCCCTGAGTTCCCGGAATTGCCGTTGTTGCCCGAATTCCCGTTGTTCTTGTCGTTGTTTTTGTCATTGTTCGACGTATCATCCGACTTGTTTGCGCCGGACGTGCTGCCATTCGAGGAGTTGCCATCCGACTTGCCGGTATTCGACTTGTTGCCTGACTTGCCGGCGTTGTTACTGCCTTTATCGGCTTGCCCCTTGCTGGTGTCGGAAGGTTCGGCGGCCTTCTCCGGGCCTACGGCGACGATGGTGTCGAGGGAGATTTTGGTGGTCGTCTCCGAAATCAGCGTTCGCGTCTCTGCGATGCCATCGACATACGTGACGTTATAGACCTGCTTCTTCTCGCCGTCTTCCCCCTGTTGGCGGACCACGGATGTTCCTGGCTTCAACGACTTATCAACAATCGTCTGCGAACCATGGGGAATGGCGACGGTCGTCGTCTCCTGCCCGTGGGTGACGCGCTGAACGCGCAGCACGGTCTTGTCTCCGTCCTTCTCGACACTGACGCGGTCTTCCTTGTTGAGGCTGATGCCTTTGGAATCGAGAATCGACGCGGCGGGAAGCTTGCCATTCGGCGCGACCGACGTTTTGCCGTCGGCGATGACCGTCACCGGGCCGGACTCGTTGATGACGAGGCCGCCGGTGAGCTGGCTGTAGATGTTGTCGATGTCCACGGTGACTTTCGCGGCCTCGTTCTCGTTCTGCTGGAAAAACCCGAGCAGCTGGGAGGCGCTGGTCGCCACGGTCCAGAACGGCACGCGCTGTCCGTCGATGCTGATGGTCGTCTGATATGCGCTGCGGACCGTGACCACGTCATGATTGCTGAGGATGTCGCCGCTGGTGGATTGCACCAGATCATGGGATTTGACGTCGACGCCCCGCTCTTTAAGCAGGCGCGTCACGCTCATGGCATACGTGGTGACGGTCTGGGTGTCGCCGTTGATGCTGAGTGCGATGGTCTTGCGTGCGGCGACGCCGAATGCGACCGTTGAGGCAAGAGCCACGGCGACGGCGCAGATCGCCACCCGAATGCGACGCAATCGAACAAAACGTCGTGGTGTCCACCGCCTGGCCATATGTCATCCTTCCATGAGCTACGGCTAGCATTGTAACCAATCACGATGATGCTTCGCTGGGCATCGCACGACCGTCACCCATACTCCCACATTTGGTACTTTTTGCCCTGCCCGAAGGACTGCCGCGGAGCTACTGGGGTGGCCATATATATCAAAATAAAGAAGAAGGGGGCGGGAGAGAAGGGGATTGTCCCGCCCCCCTGTGGGCAGAGCTAATTGGGGGACGCTCTGCCTTCCAGAAGCCATAAGTTGGGGGAAGGCTTCTGGCACTTACACAAGGTAAGACTATATGTAAACACAGCTTACTACATGTCGACCGTGCATCGCACATGACACGCGGTATGCTGTGCCGCGAGCCTCCTGTCGGGATCGAACCGACGACCTGCCGCTTACAAGGCGGCCGCTCTGGCCATCTGAGCTAAGGAGGCGGACCCCATTCGCACAATGCGGACAGGTGTCATCGAACGATTGACCAGCTTACCAGTTTCACCGCGCTGGTCAATTCAGAATGTCGCAAACCCGTGTTGCGGTTCCCTCCGGCCGGGGTCGAAGATCACAGCGCGACACGGGTCTACGTGGGTGTCATCGTTCATTTGCGGGGCATGTCGGGTCATTCGTCATTCGCCGGTCGTCAGCGAGATCGGCTTGCCCGATTCGCCGATCGACGGCATCGTGCCCTTCTGGCCGACTTCGTTTTCCTTCAGGCCCAGCGACGCGATGATGCCGGTCTTGTTGTTCATGCCGGCGAGTGACAGCTGGTTGCGATCCCAGTAATTGCCGTTGATGGTGATGGTCGGCGTGCTCATGACACCCTTGTTCGAACCGGACACCTGCCACAGTTCGGGGCGCTTCGGGGTGTACAGGTTGATGGCATCCAGCCATTTCTTGTATTCGCCGTTGAACGCCTTGTCGGCCACGGACTGCGGTACGCCGGCGTCAATCGCCTGCTGCTTGAGCGCCTTGTTCTTGACCGACTTGTATTCGCTGGCCTCACCGGGCTGGAAGTCCTCGGCGTAGATGTTCGAGATGAACTTGAGCAGGTGATCGGGGTTGTCGTCATTGCTGGCGATGTACAGGATGGCGCCGGTGGCGCGGCTGGAATATTCGTCGGTCGAGTATTCGTCCATGAACGACATCGGGTGGATCTCCAGGTTGATCTGGCCCGCGTCCACCAGCGAGATCAGCGTGGGATCGGTCTGGCGGTTGAACTCGCCGCAGCCGGGGCACAGCGGATCCATGTACACGGCGACGGTGGGGGCGCCGGACACCTTCTTGCCATAGCCTTCGCTGGAGATGAGGATGCCGCCCTTGTCGTCGGCCGCCGATGGCTTGGTCTCGACCTTTTGCAGCTGCTGGTATGCCTGCTCCTCGGTGGTGCTCTTCGCCACGTCGTTCTTGTGAATGGCTCCATAGATGGCGAAGCCGGCGATTGCCACCAGCACGACGATGATGGCGACGACCACCGCGCCGATGATGGTTTGCTGCTTGCGCTCCTTGGCCGCTTGCTCCGCCTTCTCCTGCGCCGCCTTCTCTTCGGCGGCGCGACGGCTTGCCCTGGTGTTGCGCTTCGCGTTCTGATTCTTTTGTGCCACAGTTATCCCTTTCCTGCCGGTTTGTTGCCCATAGTAGTAGAAGGGTTCGCTTTTCCGGCGGCGGGTTGCGCCGTTTGCCGCATGATGGAACGTGACAATGGCTACAAACCGGGCATTGCCGTCGCTCGGCATGCAGCTGGGATGGGGATGTTATGCGACGTTGGAGGGCAGCGGCCACCAGTTGATGCCCTGTCCGAGACCGAGCAGCGTGCACGCTGAGAGTGTAATCACCGCCCATGCGATCCATACGGCGAATTCACGCCCGGAATGTTGGGCGGATATCGCGGGAGCGGTTTCGTTGTCGGACGATTCGGGGAGCATGCCTGCGCCGCTGGAGCCCGCGGGCCGGTTGAGACCGAGCAGGGTGCCGGTGCCAAGTCGCAGCATGGTCGGCGCGGGCGCCAGCATACCGATGATCCAGCTGATCGCCGCGCAGATGGCCAGAGCCAGACCCGACGGGGACACGGGGGAGGCGGCGATGATGGGTACCACAATGGTGATGCCGCCTATGGCGAACCGCGTGTTTACGACCGGCAGACTGAAGATCAGCGTCGCGAGGGTGGATCCCAGCGCCAGCGTCGCGACGGCGAGCAGCCCGCGCCCTATTGCCGCAGGCAACCCCCTGAGGGCGTGCCATGGCAGCGTGATGATGCGCATCGCGGTGTCGCCGGCGCTGTGTGTGCCGCCGCGTCTGTATTCGCGTTGCAGCTGGGCGTCTGTCGAATAGCCTACCGTCAGCAGCAGCCAGCACAGCAGCGTGGCTGCGACCATTGCCGCCAACGGCATGCTCGCGGCCATTGCGGCTATGGGCGCTGCCCATGCGGCGAGCAGCGGCGTGCCTTGACGCAGATAGGTCTGGCGCTTGATGTCTGCCGGGTTCATGGCCATCGGCGGCATGGCCTGCGCTGTCGGCATGGCTTGCATGGACGGCTGGAATTGCGCGGCTGGCTGGAGCTGTGCGGGCTGGCCGGGTTGCATTGCGGTCGTCGGCGTTGCGGCTTCATCAGGGTCGGCGAAGATCTGCTGGGGGCTCAGCGGCGGCATGGTCATGGTGGGGATTTGCTGGCGCCCCGACCACACTGGATCATCCATCGCCAGGGTTGCCGCGGTGTCGGCGGATGATGACGGCTCGATTACGGCCGTTGCTCCGGTCATGTCCGCATCGTCCGTGGGTAGGGCCGTCGTCGGCTGCGGTTGCATGGGCATGGTTCGTCCGACGCTGACCGTGGAATCGAATGGCATGGTGGAGGCGGGCAGAACCGATGTCGGCTGTGGGCGCAACGATTCGGTCGCTTCGGTGCCGACCGGCATGGTCGGCGGCATAGGTGGGGTGAGGCGGGACATCGGCGCCGTCTGGTCGTTGCCGGGTGCCTGAGAAGACGCGATATTTCCCGGTAGCGGTGCTCCCCGGAGCGGTACGGTTCCGTCCGAGGTTCCGGCATCTGCTCCTGTCCCGATTGATGGTATCCGTCGAAGGCTGGCGGATGCAGCGTCAGCGGCTTGGCCGGCGTTTGGGAGCCTCGGAATCGGCGGAACCGTCGCATACGGTGAGGGCGCCGATTGTCCGATGATCCGCTGCAAAGCGGGCCGAACGCCGGGCATCGCGGTTTGCCTTGGCATTTCTGCCTTGGTGACGGCTGCAGTCGGCTTCTCACCTGATTCGGCCGGCTCATGCGGGCGCCATAACAGACGCGGGTTGCGCAGACCGGTATGGTCAAAAGGGCGCATCACATCCGTCTGACCGGATTGCGCGGCGTCATCGTCGTACTGCTGCCAGGCGCCGGGGTTGAACGCGTCCACGGTGATCGCCTGCAGCAGTTGCTCCGGAGTGCAGCGCTTGCTGCGATCCGGGTTCAGCGCCGCACGGAACGCCGTCATGGTGGTGGCGGGAAGACCTGTGAGGTTCGCGTTGCCGGACGCCTCGCGTTCCAGCACCGCCATCATCGGCTTGGTGCCGAAAACGGGCTCCCCGGTTGCTGCGAATGCCAGCACCGACGACACGGACCACCAGTCCGTGATCTCATCGGATTCGGTTCCCTCGATAATCTCCGGCGCGATGAACCCCGGCGTTCCCATCACCAGGCCGGTGCGCGTCACATGGCTTTCGCCTTCGCCCATGGCGATGCCGAAATCCACCAGAACCGGGCCGGTCGCTGAAACCATCACATTGGTCGGCTTGATGTCTCGATGCACGATTCCCGCCGCATGAACCGCCTTGACTGCGTCCATCAGCTTGGATGCCAGTCGTTCCAGGTCATCGGCGACGTATGGCCCATTCGCGGCGACGTCGTCGCGCAGGTTTTTGCCCTCGATCAGCTCGGTGACGATGAACGCCAGCGAATCATCCAACTCCATGTCCACGATGCCGCACACGCCGGGATGATTGACTTTCTTCAACGCCATCGCCTCTCGGCGCAACCGCTCACGTGCCGTGATCTGATCGCGCGCGGACGCCGTCGAACGGTCATCGGCGAGCGAATCACGCAATATCTTCATCGCGTATTCCTCGCCACCGTCATCATGCACGCGCCAGACCGATCCCATGGCTCCGGATCCCAGCCGCGACATCAGCGTGTAGCCGCCGACCAACGCTCCGGGCTCCAAATTCAACGCATCGCTCATACCCTCCTATCCTACTCACCGCCCTGTGCCCGTTCTCTCTACCCCTGATATTCCTCCTTCCCCTGCTGTCCTCTCCGATACTCTCTACCCCCCTGATATCGTTTGCGTTTCTAAGTGCGCGCCGGAACGTCGACTGTGCGCACTTAGAAACGCAAATGGGCCGGTTTGCGTTCTTAAGTTCGCGCACTTGTCGTTTCGGCGCGCACTTAAGAACGCAAATGTGTCGTCACAGCCGTTGATGCCGCCGTGGCGCGCCGAGTTATCCACAATCGCCTAGCCTTCGACCACATACCCCGGATTCGCTTGCGCAGCGGCGGTCCATACTGTCATCATCAACATATGAGACAGCACAAGCATCTAGACGATCTGATGAACCGGGCGGAAATGGACGGGCGATGTTGTTCCGCGTCCAGCCCGGCGGAACGACAGGCGATGCTGCGGCGAACTCGTTGCGGCGATGTCGTGCGGCCATTTCGCAGCGTGTACGCGCGTCGTGAATACTGGGATGGTCTGAATCCCATTGAGCAAGCGTCACATGTCATTCGCGAAATGGCGAGACGGCATCCCGAGCGCGTATTCGCCGGACTGAGCGCGGCGGTCATCTACGGGTTCGAGCACTCATGGACGCTGCATGACGAGCCATACGTGTACATCGCGACTGACGGATTCACCAAGTCACGTCGGTCGTACCACCGGCTGCGGCGCATCTCGGTGCGTAGATCCGATATACGGGAGGACTGCCGTGTGGTCCGTTTGTACCGGCCTCGCGGTGATGGAGCAGCGCAGGACGGGTCGAATACCTGGAGTCAGGTGAGCAAGTTGGCTGACCGGATCGCCCACGAACGGGCATTGCGTGACAATGTATGTATCGGCGAGGTACGTGTGACCAGTCCGGCAAGAACCTTGGTGGACTGCGCGCTCTTGTATCCGTTCGAGCACGTGCTGTCGATGTTCGATTCCGCGTTGCGCCGGGGGCTCGTGACCCGCGAGGAGATCGTCGCCGTCTGTGATGGTCTGCGAGTGGATTGTGGGCCGGTATTTCGTCTGCTGCATTATGCGGATGCTCGCAGCGAGAACGGAGGAGAGTCGTTCTGCCGGGCTGTATCCATCGAAGAAGGGTTTGTTCCTCCGCAATTGCAGCATACGTTTTACAGCCGCGTGACCGGCAAGGAGGCGGGCCGGGTCGATTTCATCTGGCATACGGAAGATGGCCGCATCATCGTGCTGGAGTTTGACGGTATGCAGAAATACATCGATCCAGAGATGACGTCGAACCGGGATGTTCGGCAGGTGGTCCGTGACGAAAGGCAGCGCGAACAGGATCTGAAAGAGGCCGGAGTGAGCGTTGTGATACGGACGAATTACATCGAAGTGGTCCAGCGCGCGCCGTTCGTCATGAAGCTGATGCAGGCCGGTGTACCGCGTGCCGGGGCGCACCCGATATTCGAGCATGCCGATTGAGCCGGAAGCGCCGTTGCGTTCCTAAGTTCGCGCCGGAACGACAAGTGCGCGAACATACGGACGCAAATGGCCCTGTTTGCGTACCTATGTGCGCACGGTCGTCGTTTCGGCGCGCACTTAGGAACGCAAAAAGAGGAGAGGACTTGGGGAGGGGAGAGGCGGGAGATGGATGGGAGGAGGGGGGACTGAGATGAGGCCGGAGTAAGGATAATGCCGGCTGCGGGATGCCGGTTGAAGGCCCGTCGATGTTACGTCCGCGTTTCAGACGCGCGTGTTGACGTGTTCCAGCGGACGTGTATAGTAGTACGTGGCTCAACGAAGAGAGTCTTCAATGAACCGAAGGAAAAAAGAACGCTGCGGTTTGACGTTGCCAGTGTAGGGACTGATGATCAAGGCACAGTAATCCCTTTACAACGGATCGTGAGGCACGTACCTGCCTCTGAAAGGATGAATATCATGGCAGAAGTCGTATTCGACCACGTCACTCGTATCTACCCGGGCAACGATAAGCCCTCTGTGGATGATTTGAATCTTGACATTAAGGACGGCGAGTTCCTGGTGCTGGTCGGCCCGTCTGGCTGCGGTAAGTCCACGACTCTGCGCATGCTGGCCGGCCTGGAAGAGGTCAACAAGGGCCGCATCCTCATCGGTGGCAATGATGTCACCACGATGCAGCCGAAGGACCGCGACATCGCAATGGTCTTCCAGAACTACGCTCTGTACCCGCACATGACCGTCGCCGACAACATGGGCTTTGCCCTGAAGATCGCTGGCACCCCGAAGGAAGAGATTCGCAAGCGCGTCGAGAAGGCCGCTGAGATCCTGGATCTGACCGAGTACCTCGACCGCAAGCCGAAGGCTCTGTCCGGTGGTCAGCGTCAGCGCGTGGCCATGGGCCGTGCAATCGTTCGTGAGCCGAAGGTCTTCCTCATGGATGAGCCGCTGTCGAACCTCGACGCCAAGCTCCGTGTGCAGACCCGTACGCAGATCGCTGCCCTGCAGCGTCAGCTCGGCGTCACCACCCTGTACGTGACCCACGATCAGACCGAGGCTCTGACGATGGGCGACCGCATCGCCGTCATCAAGCTCGGCGTCCTGCAGCAGGTCGGCGCTCCGACCGAGCTGTACGATCGCCCGGCCAACGTCTTCGTCGCTGGCTTCATCGGCTCCCCGTCGATGAACATCAACACTCACCCGGTCGTCAACGGCAAGGCGAAGATCGGTGAGGACACCGTCGACCTGCCCGCCGAGGCCGTCAACAAGCTGACCGCTGAGGATGGCGGCAAGATTGTCGTCGGCTTCCGTCCCGAGGATGCCACGCTGGCCACCCCGGACGATCCGAACGCCTTCTCGCTGAAGGTTCAGAACATCGAGGATCTGGGCTCCGACGGCTACATCTACGGCACCATCATCACCGATGGCTCCGCTGCCGAGGCGTCCACGATGATGTCCGACCAGAACAAGCTCACCACGATTCGTGTGAACCCGCGTGCGCTGCCGAAGATCGGCCAGACCGTCAAGATCAAGATCGACCCCTCCAAGATGCACCTGTTCGCTCCGTCGACCGAGCTGCGTCTGAACTAGTAGAGGAACTAGCAGATACTTGGTATGACTCCGGTCATGCCAACCATTAAACGAGGCGATTCTCTTCCTCTCTTATGGCCTCGTTGGAAAAGCCCCGCGTAGTTGCGGGGCTTTTCTTTTTGCCCAGAAAGACATACGCTAACCGGCCCCCGCAAATGAGCGTTTTTTGTTCTTTTGTCCCCGTTGTCTATTTAGAAGTGCGGCATCCTTGTTTGTCTTGCAAGTTTAGCAGCTCGTCGGCGAATGCCTCGGCGGGCGTGAGGTGGCCGAGCATGCGCATGGGCCGGTTGTCGGTCTCGTCGACGATCTCCTGGAGCCCTCTTGCCATACCGGGTTCGATGATCGTGCGTTTGGGCAGGCAACGGCGGATGATGCCGCTGACCGGCGGCGGCGACCAGCCTCTACCCGGCCATTCGTCCACCCGCGCCCACAGGCGGCCGAATGACAGGCGGTATGGCTTGCGCGGCTTCGCCCTGCGCCGGTCGGCCTTGCGCTGCGCGGGGCCGGCGATGTAGTAGCGGCCCGTCCACGGGCCCGTCTTCAGACGCTTCGGCCGGTACGGCCGGTAGGACTCGCTCTCGTTGGACGGGAACCACGTGTTGCGCCTGATCTCCCTGCTGATGCCGGACGGGCCGCGTCCCAGCAAACGGGCTATCTTCCTGACGCTCGTGCCGTTGCCGACCTCGATCTGGATGACCTGGCGTTCCTCTTCCGACAGGTGCGAATTTACTTTCCCCATAGGTGCAACATCCCTTCGGACTGGTTATCTGGACAATCTCCAATAACGGGTGTTGCACTTTCAATTAGACAACGGGCCAACTTCTTATATAATTGTATGCAGTGACCTCCCGAAAAAGGGATTGCGAATCTATGAGGGGAAACAATGGGCTCGAAATCGAAGTTCGTCCGTTGCGGGTTTAACGGAGGAACAGAACAGGAATCTGGAAGGCAGCGCCATGCCTTGAAGCGTTGCCTTGCTTCGGTTATTGCTGTTTCCTTGTCCATCGTGTGCATGGTGCCTGCAGCATATGCTCAGAATATAGACGATGTGAGTAGCTCTCCTAACGCCGTAATTTCTGGGGGGGGGGGATAATACTGTCGTAGCTGCTCCTTCTGCTCGCAATGTCAACGTTGACGATAAGACGTCAGAAGAGGCCAATACATCAAACGGTGCGCCAACACCTTCCGAATCCTCAAATGGTGCGACAGACAATAAGGCGGACGACTCAGCAGAAGCTACCGCTGGCAATTCCGCTAATGATGGAGCCCAAACTCAGGCTCCAAACGATGCTTCTTCTCAAGATGCCAAGAACGATTCCTCAAATGCGACGGATCAATCGCCGGCGAAGGCCAATGTGCAGGTCGCCGCGACGGCGCTTGGCGGCCGTGATTTTGAGGGTCAGGTCACCAAGGAGATCAGCGGCAAGACCTACATCCTGATTGGTAACGAGCAGCAGCTGCGTGCGATTGGTTCTGGCAAGAAGGTTATTGGCCGCATCAACAAGGTCAAGCAGACTTGTACGCGACAAGGACCCCTCAATTATCAGTGGGTGGACGGCACGCCGTCTTCCGAATACGCCGGTGACGCCGATCTCTCCAATTCAGATACTTTGCGCGATGCTGATGCCTCCGACCACGACAGTCCACTGCTGTGCAGCACGCGGTTAGACGTCGGAAAGACCCGCACCAAGTATTACGGCGTGGGTGCTGATGGCACGCAAACGGACTACTCCGCTGCCAACACCGGCCTGACCTATTCCGCAGACGCCAACTACCTGATCTTCCGTGACATCGACCTGTCCAAGAACGCGGCAGATACCAACAACACCGAGTGGACTCCGCTCATGTTCTCCGGCACTATGCTCGGTGCGGTCTCCAATGACGGCGACACCGCAGCCAGCCTGTGGAAGGCTGTTGGTGCCGATGACGCAAGCGTGGTTCACGCTACCGCAGCTCGGCCGGTCATCAGCCATGTGGTCGTCAATCAGAAAGATATGGTCTCTAATGTCAAAGGCGACCAGCTGGATGTCAGCAAGCAGCAGGGCATCGGCTTCTTCGCCTCGATCACGAACAAGACCGTGATGAACAGCAACAGTCTGGGCAGCGCCGGTACGGCCGTAGTGTCGAACCTCAAGCTGCAGGATGTGTCGGTGACGAATCATACGAGTGAATCGTATATTCCGCCGACCTTGCTCGGTATGCTCACTTCGGCAGTGGGATTACTGCTCGACACACTGTTGAAGGCGTTAAAACTATTGACATTCGGACAAGTAGATCTTGACCTCAATCTTCAAGGTCTGCTCACCCTGCACGAAAAAAATCCTTCCAACCTCGCCACGGGTGCATTTGCCGGCCGTATCTACGGGGACACCAAGGTTACGGACTGCGAGGTAGCAGATGTTTCGGTATCTAGCGTAAGCCGTATGACCGGTGGTTTCGTGGGATATGTTGAGGGCGCAACCCGATACGATGCAGTCTCCGGCATCGTAGGAGCGCTCACCAATGTACTCTCGAAGATTCTGAACGTCATCCCGTTCCTCGGGCTGGGCGATTTGGTGGACTGGTTGCTGTCCGGCACGCTCGGGCTGAATGCCTTGATTCCGGTTGGCTACTACAACCCGGTTATCTCGAATAGTTCGGTGAACGGGTTCAAAAAGAACGTGGTGATCGGCAACAAGGACAACCCGCAGGCCGGCGGCTTTGTCGGTGCGCAGATTGGTGCAATCATTGAGAACTCTTCGGTGACGAGCACGAATGGTTTCACCGTGCGGGCAACGCAATATGCCGGTGGTTTTGCCGGAGTAAGTCGCAACGGCAACGTAGGCGGTCTGATTAACTCGCTTGGCGTCGACTTGCTGTCTGCGCTGCGTCCGCAGAGCCTCATCGAAAACAGTGGCCTGACGATAAACGGTGACGATAAGATCACCGTGCAGGCCGAAGACTACGCCGGCGGCTTCAACGGTGCCATGGCCAATGCCTATGCGGTCAATAATTCGATTACGGCTTCGGTCGCCGTGACTGCCGACGGATCCCACGCCGGAGGATTCACCGGATTCGCCTCCGTGGGATGGGGCCTGGAACTCGGTACGGACGATACCACGAAGGCATCGCTGTTGAAACAGCTCACCAAGGCTGTGACTAAATTGCTGAGCGGCAGCAATAACGGTGCAGGAGAACTGCTGTCCATCGTCGGTGTGAATCCCTCCGTGATTCTCGGCACGCAGATGAAGGGCTCCCTCACCGTTAAGGCTGGTGGCGATTACGCGGGCGGTCTCGTGGGCGAAGGATCGGGTACGGTGATCGGTGATTCCTCGCAGAACAGCCTTCAAAAACTCACATTCTGGAAGTACAACAATCATCGTGACTTCCCTCAGCAGCGCTCCACCACCATAGAAGGCCTTGAATCGGTCACGGCCACGGGCTCCTACGCGGGTGGCATCGCCGGCAATCTGCAACCGACAACGGTAGCTGGGTTGCTCAACAGTGTGGTGAAAATTGGCGATATTGCCACGCTCAAGAAGTTCGACCAGTTTGCCGCGTTCACCGTGGAGAACATGTCTGTCACCGCTCCGGCATCCGGCCTGACAGTGACGGCTGGTTCATATTATGCAGGCGGTGCCATCGGATGCGCCACCGGCGGCGACGTGACCCACACGAACCTTACCAATCTGGCCACGGTCTCGGCCAGGGGAGAAGCCGGCGGTTTTATTGGCTTCTCTGGACCAGGCGACGCCATCGGCGCTGGCGGTCTCAATGTGCTTGGGCTTATCAAGCTTTCTGGTCTGCTATCGGTTGCCCAATATTCTTCGGTTGCAGTCACTGCATCGAACGTGAACGGCATCTCTGGCGGATTCACGGTTGCGGCAACCGGCAAGAACAAGAACAACGAAACAACCGATTACGCTGCAGGCGGTTTCTATGGTCAGGCCAACAGCACCAAGACCCGGGAAAGCCATGTGACAAACCTCAAATCGGTCACAGCCGATACCAGCACGTCCGATGGTGTGGCAGGCGGTTTCGTGGGCTTCTCCACCACCGGCGGCCTCGCCGACGCGCTCAGCAACGCAGAAGATTCCAGCGTATTGGATGGCCTGATCAAAGGCGGCCTGCTGTCCGTGAACGACCTGCTCGGTGCCGTACCGTATCTGATTCCAAGTTATACGGATACCACCGTGACATACGTCAACGGCGGTTATGTCGAAGGCGATATCGCGGGCGGCTATGCGGGAAACTTCCAAAGCGGCAAGGTCAACCAGTTCTCCGAAACCGATCTCAAGAACGACTCAACGCTGGCCGGTGTACAGTCCCGCGTGCAAACCAACCCCGTGGCCGTTGTCAACCTTGACCATGTGACCGGCGGCGCATACGCAGGTGGTTTCGGCGGCAAGGTCGTTTCCGGCGCGCTCGCTTCGGCTGGCAACGGCGGCCTGAGTTTGCTCGGCAAATTCGGTACGGTGGATCTCGCCAACCTGTTGCAGGTGGTGCAGGGCTATGTGCCATTCATCTCCTACGCGGGTGTGCATTCCGATGCCACCACCGTGGAGACCACTAGCGGTAACAAGATTTCCGACCCGGATGATCCCGGCTTCACCGTTTCCGCCACCCGATTTGATCAGTCCGATACGCAATCCGGTTCCGCCGGCGGCTACATCGGCTACGGTTCCGGTGTGCAGGTGTCCCATTCCAGCGTGACCCAACTGCGCCGTACTGATGTCAAGGCACCGAAGAATCTGGAAACCGCCGGATCCATCGACGACACCTATCTGAGCAAAGACAGCTCGTATGCAGTCACCGCCGCTCGGTATGCCGGCGGCTACATCGGCAAAATGGACATCGGCTCGGCGGCAGCTGTGGGCGGTGGCCTGAGGCTGCTCGGCCAGAACGTCAATCTCAACGATGTACTCAGTGTGCTGGATGTCGTCGTCTCGACGATTGAACACTCCGATGTGACTGGCGGCATCGGCGGATACTCCGTTCTGGCCAGCACCGCAGATCATAGGAATGCCAACAATGAGCCCGATCCACTGGGTATGGCTGGTGGTTTCGCCGGAGACATCGAAGGCGGCCACATTCAGGACTCGAGCTCTCATGAGTTCGTATACATCATCGGCCAGGTTTCGGCCGGCGGTTACGTGGGTACCATGCAGCCGGGAGCCGTGGCGAACGTGCTTGGTGACGGCAGCGTGCTCAAGAAGCTTGTCAACCTCGACAACCTGCTCTCGCTCGTGCAGGACTTCACACCGACGATTCGCAACAGCTCGACCGATGCCGCAGTGTGCGGCGGCGCGGTGCGTGCCCAGGCGGCATCGGATACGACCACACGCCGCGGCATGGCCGGCGGCTATGCGGGACGTAATCGTGGCGGTCATATCTGGGGCAACAACACAGCAGCATGGAAGCAGGAGAACACCGACGGCAAATACAACGGGCCGCGGCGCGTAGCCTACGCCGCGCGCATCCGCAGCGTATACGGTGCCGAAATCGCCGGCGGTTACACCGGCTTCATGGAAGCGGCCGATACCGCTGAAGGCGGTTCGCTCTCCTTGCTTGGCGGTCTCATCAAGGCCGGCAACCTCGCCGGCGTGCTGTCCGTGGTCTACCCGACCGAGGAGCACACGAAGGTCACCGGTCCGCTGCGCAATATGAGCTACGACCAGTGGAAGACGTGGGTCGACAACATCGGCAAGTACGGTGCGTATGGCAAGGAATTCACCGATGTAGCTACGGGCGATGGTGCGGGCTCTGTTACTGATCAGGATTCCCTGGACAAGTTCCTCGAATCCTACATCTTCGGATTCAACGTCGTCGCAGGACGTGCGGAGTATCGGACCGGCGCGAACCTGCATGATTCCGGCGTCGCCGGCGGACACGTCGGCCTGATGCGCACCGGCACGATCACCGATGGCCAGTCGATGGACGTCAAGACCGTCTCCGCCATGCGTGCGGCAGGTGGCTACGCGGGCACGATGGAATCCGGCTCGGCATCCTCGTTCGGCTCCATCCAACTATTCGGCGACAAAGGCATCAAACTTGATCTGGGTCAGATGCTCGACGTGGCACAGGTATTCGTGCCAGTCATCAAATCCTCGAGCGTGGCCGGCTACCGCAAAGGTATGAAGGTCGTGGCCACCGGTGAAGACATCACGCACGGTACCGGTAATGCCGGAGGCTATGCCGGTCTCGCGGTCGGTGGCCAGATCTGGGGCGATCTCGACCAGGACGGCCAGAAGCTTGTCGAGGGTGTCACCGCTGCCGGTGCCAACGTTTCCAACCTGCGCAAGGTGGAAGGGCGCAACAATGTCGGCGGATTTATCGGCGTGGCCACTGCCGGTGCGGTTGCGGATGTGGACACCAATGCGTCCGAGGGATTCCTGCAAGGAATCCTCGACTCGCTGGTATCGAACCCGGCAAGTCTGGTCAGCGTATTGCAGGCCACGGTTACGACGATTCGCGGTGCACATGTGAGCTCGGATGACCCGGCATGGGGATACACGGTCAATGGCGCATATGAGAGCAAGGAAGATAAGGGTAATACCACAACCAAGTATGCCCTGAACGCCGGCGGTTTCGCTGGTTCGTTGCAGGCCGCGATCCTCGGTGACAAGGATTCCGCCAAAGGCACCGGCAGTGAAGCGGATCCGAACAATGACCCGGCTTCTCTTACTGTTAACGGGCTGCGCGCTGTTGAAGGCGGGCAATACGCCGGTGGCTTCTTTGGCCTTGCTGATATATCCAGCGTCGCTTCCGTCGGCGGCGGCGCGGCCGGCGATAAGCAGGATACCAACCTGCTGCTCAAACTGCTCAAGGTCGGCAACGTGGGCGTGCTCGAAGCATTCCGCACCTTCATCTATGACGGTCAGGTCAACGGCGTGAGCGACGGCATCCAGATTGTCGCCCATGATTCCACCACAAAGGGCATGCTTGACTCGAAGCGTTACACCGGTGCGGGCGGTGGCTTCGGCGGTGGACTGATCAATGGCTCTGTGAAGCAGTCTGCGGTCACCAACCTCAACAGTGTGACCGGCGTGAACTATGTGGGCGGCTTCATCGGGCATCTTGGCAAATCCGGCACGGTCGCCGCCGACAATGCACAACTCGGCACGGATGCGCTCAATCTGCTTGGTGCCACGGCCGGCGTACTTGACATCTGGGGCTCGCACGTTGGCGATTCGCGCGTCACCGGCATCCCGGACGGTTATACCGTCACCGCCACACACCATGGCGACAATTACGGCAAAGCCACCGACAAGGCTACCGGACGCGAGGTCGCAGGCGGTTTTGTTGGATACGTGGATCTGGCCAGGGTGAAGGGCTGCGCGTCTGACAATCTCAAGAAGGTCACTAGCGGTGAGATTGCCGGCGGATTCGTCGGTGAAACCAGCCGTGCCTATTTGGTTGACGCGAAGGTCAACTCTGTACTTGTGGAACTGCTGCTGCAAGTGGTGAACGCGCTGGTCAAGCTCCTGTACCTCGACAAAGCGGAACAGGTCGGCGTCATCGATTTAGGCAAGTGGTTCCCGGCCATCTTCGGCAAGGTATTCGATCTCAAGGTGCTTTCGGAAGGCAACGTGCTGTACGTGAACCTGTTCGGACTGAAGGTGAGTGTTGCTCTGTCCAAGGCTGATGATGAGAACCAGCAGCAGACCGACGTGGCGATTGTCACCATCGGCGATAGTGTCATCAAACTGCCTTGCAGCAAAGACGGCATTGATATGAATGGGTCGGGCAGCAACCTGACCGTCCAGCTCATCAAGGGCAACCGTACTCGCGTGGAACAGTCCACCGTAACGGGCATCGCCAGTGGCTATGACGTGTTCGGCGGAGGGGCAACTCAGGATACCGACGGTGTGAAGGATCTTTCCACAGGCTACACGGGCGGCTTCGCCGGACTGAACGACGAGGGCGTGCTGGCAGACGACCACATGGTCTACGCCGACACGATCCGCGGTGCCAGCGGACTGGTCGACCCGTTCTCGAACACCAAACTCAAGTCCGTATGGGACTTCAACACCATGAGCGACATCCTTGGGCCGGTCGATGACGGCAACGGCGACAAGGCACACAACACCTATCGCATTTACCGCAAGGCGGCCGCGAACGCTAGTGAGGCCCGCACCTCCGCACAGGACGGCAACAAGATCTTCTCGCAGAAGAACACGGCAGACGATGCACTGAACACCGGACTCGATCGTTGGGAAGTGAAGCTGTTCGACGTGGTCAACACGTATGACAGCAGCGCTGTGCACAGCTCCGCATCCGGCGACGCCGGCACCACTTGGGTTGGCATTAAGGACGCCGTGGTCGACTCCACGGACGGCAGCACCAAGACGAAGCTCGATGCCTACCAGTCCCCGGCCAAGGCCGTGCTCATGCTCGACGCGACCGTGACCGACAACAACGGCGGACTCACCCCCGAACCGGACGACGGCCAGGACCCGTGCGGCAAGGACGGTTGCCGAACCATTGACCTGACCGTCCAGAAGGTATGGAAGGACGGCAACCTCGAACGGCCGCAGTCGGTCGAACTGAAGATCGCCGCGCACTATACCGATGGCAGTGGCAATACGGTGACGCCGCAGACGATTCAATGCTTCGGCGCGGATTGCACAACCGTGACGCAGAAGAATCCATGGACGGTGACGTTGGACTCCTCCGATGCCTCTTCCTGGAGCAACACCTGGCGCAAGGTGATTCAAGGACTGCCGGTCGCATTCGTGGATGGACAGGATGCCAATGGCAAGGACATCGTGCGTTACTACACGTACACCGTGGAAGAAACCGCCGTGACCTATAAGGACGGCGATACCACCAAGACCATCAAGCCCGCGGAGGCCGGATACCAAGTATCGGTCTCCTACAACACCAAGGAACGCGTGGCCATTGTTACCAATGCGGCGTTGCTTCCGGATACGGGAGGCGCGGGCACGATGTGGTTCCTGATGTTCGGCTTGCTGCTTATGGGAGCTGGCGTGGTCTGGTACGTGCGTAATCAACGCGTTCAATCCGGCACAGTCCGCTCGGGCTCCAGCCGTATACGAAAGCGAGGTGCCCATGCCGCGTGACGACCACATAGACAAACCGTACATGCCAAACAGAAAAGATTTCCATTTAGAGGAAGGAACAGTAATGAAATCACTGATGAAAAAGGTTTTCGCTGCCGCCGCGGCGATTGCCACCGTATTTGGATTGGCTGCGACGACAGTCGCCACGGCCAACGCAGCGGATAATGCCACGCTGACGGTCAGCACTACTGACGCGAAGTTCGCCGGTAAGACCGTGAACGCCTACAAGATGTTCTCCGCCACCGTGAGCGGTGACGGCGGGGCTGTCTCCCACACGTTGAATGACGCGTGGAAGCCGTTCTTCAAGAACTCCGTCGGACTAACTGATGTTACCGACGCGAACGTCAACGATAAAGCAAACGAGTACGTATCCAAGCTGACTGGAAAAGAAAAAGACTTGACTGCTTTCGCTGCCAAGGCATCGAACTGGGCGCAGAACACGGCCAACAGCATCACGGCTGACGCGACCGCTACGGTATCTAAGATTGCTGCCACGGACGGTAAGTACACTGCGACGTTCACTGGTCTCGACTACGGCTACTACGTGGTCGCTGTGCCGGGTGCGACCGTGGCTGACACCAATAGTCAATACGCCGCGCTAGTTCGCGTTCATAGCACCACGGTGAGTGTCGACATTAAGGGCGCCCTGCCTACCGTTGACAAGAAGGTACAGGTAGACGGCACTGGTAAGGACGCCACCGACGCGAAGATCGGTGATACCCTGAAGTTCACCCTGACTTCCACCATTCCGGACATGTCCGCCTATAACACCTACACCTTCAACTTCAAGGATACGTTGTCTAAGGGCCTCACCTTTAAACAAGTCGATTCCGTTAAGGTCGAAGGTGCGAATAGTTCACTGACCGAGGGCACTGACTACACCGTCACCAAGTCTGAGACCACCGACAATACGCTTCTTACTGTCGCCATGAAGGACTTCAAGACCAGGCAGCAGGCCAATGCCGGCAAGACGATCACCGTCACCTACACGGCCACGCTGAACGAGAAGGCTGCTGTGGGCGGTCATGGTAACACCAACTCCGCAACGATTCAGTACTCCAACGACCCGAGCAACGGTGGCACCGGTGAGTCCGAACCCAGCAAGGTTCGCGTCTTCACTTATGGCTTCACCGTCGATAAGTACACTGGTGACGAATATACTGATGGAGCTGCTCGACTTCCTGGTGCTAAGTTCACACTCGCACCTAAGAACGGCGACCCTATGAGCTTCGTGAAAGTCAAGGACGGTAACGCGACCGAGAACGCTGTATACCGTGTAGCTACGGATGATGAGAAGGCAAGTACTACTACGACGACTATCACCACTCCCGCAAACGGTAAGGTTGACTTCCGGGGACTGAAGAACGGCGAGTACACGCTCACCGAGACCGAAGCGCCGGCCGGCTACAACAAGCTCGCCAGCGCCATCGGCGTGAAGGTTAATGGCCAGAACAACGGCACTGACACCACGAATGCCACCGTCACCATCACCTACAACAACGACAATGGCAACGACTACAACCAGACCGCATCGAACGGTGTCATCCCGGTCCAGAACAAGTCCGGTGCTATCCTGCCTGGCACTGGTGGCATGGGTACCATCGCCTTCACGGTGATTGGTGTGCTGGTCATCGCGCTCGGCGTTGCCTGGACTCTCAAGCGCAAGAACGCCTGACGAGCATGGCCGTGTTTTGGGCGTGAAAGGCACACACCCGCTACGCCCACAACACGGTTTCCTCGCGAAAAGAACGCTCGATGAAACGACTGCGCAACATCCTGCCCTTACTGGTCATTCTCGGTGGAATGCTCATTCTGTTCTATCCGACGATCAGCAACTTCCTCATTATGCGCAACGCCAGCCGCGCCGTAAATAACTACGACGCCAGCGTTGAAGCATTGAGCCAGGAACAGTACCAGAAGGTGCTGGATGCTGCGCACGCCTATAACGAAAAGCTCGCCCAGAACGATGCAGGAGAGACCGACGCTCTTGCCAGTGCCGTCAATTCCGCATCCACGGACGAGGAATACAACAGTCTGCTCAATATTGACGGCGACGGCATGATGGGATACATCACCGTGCCTAAGCTCAAGGAGACCCTGCCGATTTATCACGGCACTTCCGAGAAAGTGTTGCAATCCGGCATCGGGCATCTCGAACAGACCTCACTGCCAGTTGGCGGCGCGTCCACTCATGCGGCGCTGTCTGGCCACCGGGGCTTGCCCACGGCAAAACTGTTCACGGACTTGAACCTTATGAAAAAAGGCGACAAGTTCTACATCACAATACTTAAAGACACATATGCGTATCAGGTCGATAGGATCACTACCGTTCTGCCGACCGATACCAAACAACTGGCAATCGAGCCCGGCAAGGATTTGGTCACGCTCATCACTTGTACGCCGTATGCGGTCAACACGCACCGGCTGCTGGTGCGCGGTCATCGCATCCCATACACGCCGCAGCAGCAGGATGACGCCAAATCCACGTTCCACGTGGACATTCCGCTGCAGTACTTGTTGCCGTCTCTTGCACTGATTGCCTTGCTCATCGCATGGCATTTATGGCAGCGTCATGAGCGGCGACGCCGGCAGAGTGGGAGCGCCAAGGTCGCGTCTGATGATTCTAGCTCCGCAGCCATCGAGCCGGACGGTGACTTGCCTCCTCAGCCAGCCAATACAAATAACCAATCACATTCATCACGGCGGAAAGGACCGGGCAGACATGTTAGACCTGCATAGCGGAAGCGAGTATGGTGCGGCGCGCATTGCTGCCATGATTGCCGCCGCCGTTACTATCGTCCTCACTGTTCTTGCAGCCTTCGGCTCTATGGTGCCGTATGCGCAAGCTGATTCCTTCGGCGCTCTCACCATCAATGCCGTATGGGGCCGAGACACAGCCGCGCCCAAATCACTTGCCGGCGATACCTATTCCATCGTGCGCGTCGCCACCGTCACAACGAACAATGATGGTAGCGTCTCCTCATATAAAACCGTCAGTGATTTTTCCAGTCTCACTGCCGATTGGGAACGCCTGACATCGAGCGAATATCACGATGCCGCCAAGAAGCTCGCTGCGCACGCGGCGAAAAACAAGCTATACCAGCATTCCGGCATCACCAATGCAGCTGGCCAGCTCACTTTCCAGAATCTGCCGCTCGGCCTATATCTGGTCTCCCGCACGAGCTCGGCGAAAGCCAACAAAGCATACGACTGTGATCCGTTCCTCATCTCGATTCCTGGCAGTGGAGGCACATCCGCTGATCTCAACATCACAGTAGAGCCGAAATTTAGCACTGGAACTCCTGTTGTCCCGCCCGAAGATAACCCGAGCGAGGAGCCGGGCAATCCTGGCCTTATCGGTCGTACGGGTGCCGCCGTAGGCAGCATTGCCGCGGCAGCGGGGCTCATGTTACTTGTTGCGTTCATTTTGTTCAGATTGCGCATGAGGCGCCGCATACGGGACGTCAATTCGGCCGGCAAATCCCATACAGATGATTTATTCGTATGCGAGAATAACGCGCCGAAGTCGCCGCTACTCGCTGCACTTCCCAAGCACCACGTAGAATCGAACACATGGAGTTGAACGATTTGCCTCAGATGGATCCGCGCGCGCTGAAGGCCACGTCCGTCAAAGCCGAAGACGAACATGCCAGTTCAGCTGAGCCGCAAGCATTGAAGATCACCGCCGCCAGCTCGAACCCGAAGATGTTCACGCTGCCCTGGCATAAGCCCCTGGCCACCTGGCCCGAGGACCTGCTGGCCAACCTGCCGCGAGGCATCTCCCGCCACGTGGTGCGTTTTGTGCACGTGGGCGACGAGGTGTACGCCATGAAAGAGATCACCCGTCAGGTGGCCGAGCGCGAGTATGAGATTCTGCGCCGACTGCAGAAGCTCGAGTTGCCGACCGTCATCCCGATTGCCGTGGTCACCGGTCGTCATGACCGCAATGGCGAACCGCTGGAAGCGATTCTGGTCACTAAGCATCTGAAGTTCTCACTGCCGTACCGTGCGCTGTTCGCCCGCAATCTCCAGCCGGATACTGCCGAGCGTTTGATCGACGCCCTTGCCGTGCTGCTGGTTCGCCTGCACTTGGCCGGCTTCTACTGGGGCGATGTGTCGCTGTCGAACGTCCTGTTCCTGCGTGATGCCGACGCGTTTTCCGCCTTCCTGGTGGACGCCGAAACCGGTGATTTGCAGGTGCAGCTTACCGATGGCCAGCGTGAATACGATATCGACTTGGCTCGCACCAACATCATCGGTGAATTGATGGATTTGGCTTCTGGCCGTCTGCTGCCGAGCGACGTGGACGAGATCGAGGTGGGCAACCGTCTGGTCGACCGCTACCACTCGTTGTGGAGCACGCTGACCGACACCGACAAGTTCGGCCCGGATGAGATGTGGAAGATCGAGCAGCGCGTCAACAAGCTCAACGACCTGGGCTTCGACGTGGACGAGCTGGAGATGAAGACCGCGGAGGACGGCAAACGTGTGCTGGTCCGCCCGCGCGTGGTCGATGCCGGCTATGCGTCGCGCAAGCTTCTGCGACTGACCGGTTTAGATGTGCAGGAGAATCAGGCGCGGCGCCTGCTCAACGATCTGGATGCGTACCGTGCCTCCACGTGGCGTGAAGGCGAGGAGTTGGAGATCGTCGCCACCGATTGGATGCGTGAGGTGTATGAGCCGACCGTGCGTATGATTCCACGTGAATATCGTTCGCAGATCGAGCCGGCACAGTTCTTCCATGAGGTGCTGGATCACCGCTGGTTCCTTGCCGAGAAGGCCGGCCACGACGTGCCGATGGGCGAGGCTGTGGAAAGCTACATCCAATCCGTGCTGCCGAACTACAAGCTGGATGACAAAGCCGTGAACGAGCTCAACGCTGAAGCGGATTCCGGTGTGGTCGACGATGAGGCGAATTACGAAAAGCCCATCGACGATGATGATTACAATCCCGACGACGATCCTGATGCCGCGGTGTGGAGCCACTGATATGTGGAGCTGCTGAGCGAAACCGGACGGGGTGGTGCGCCGATTGCGGCGGCCACCCCGATTTTCGTTCCGCTCGATGACCCCGCCGGCAGCAGGGGGGGGATATGGGTATTACTTCGTGGCGGCTGCCGCTGCTTCGCGGCGGGCGCGGGCGACCGCGTACAGGCTGATACCGGCTGCGACCGAGGCGTTCAGAGACTCCACCATGGACGTGATCGGAATGCCGGCGATCGCGTCGCACGACTCGCGCACGAGTCGGCTCAGTCCCTTGCCTTCCGAACCGAGCACGACGATCAGCGGATCGGTCTCGAAACCGGTTTCGCCGACCAGCTTATCGCCGCCGCCGTCTAGGCCGACCGTGTAATATCCACGTTCGCGCATGCTTTCGATGGCCTTGGTGAGGTTCACCACGCGAGCCACCGGGATATGCGCCGCGGCACCGGCCGATACCTTCCACGCGGCAGCGGTGACCGAAGCGGAACGACGCTCCGGCAGAATCACGCCGTTGGCACCGAAGGCGGCGGCCGAACGAATCACCGCACCCAGGTTCTGCGGGTCGGTCACGCCGTCGAGCGCGATGAACAGCGGGCGTGCGTTGATGCGCGCACTCGGCGAATTCACCACGTCCATGGCCTTGGCCTTGCGCTCGGCGATATCCGCCAGCTCGGCGAGAGACGAATACTGGTACGGCTGCACTTTGAGCACGACGCCCTGATGGTTCGACGACCGGGCGATGCGATCCATTTCCAGACGGTCGGCCTCCAGCAGGTGCAGGCTTTGTGCGCCGGCGAGCTTGATGATCTCGCGTGTACGGTCATCATGCTCGATACGTGTCGCGATATACAGCTGCATGCTGGGGACGCCGACGCGCAGCGCCTCCAGCACGGCATTGCGGCCGATGACCAGATCGTCCGAATCGGACGCGAACTTCGCGGCGCGACGGCGGGCTGCCAGTCGTGGATCTGCCATCTTGCGACGGTTCGTCGCCTGCTTGGCCTTGTATGCCTTGTGATACACGCGATCCTCGGCTTTGGGCGTCGGCCCCTTGCCGCGTAGCGCATTGCGGTGTTTTCCTCCCGACCCCTTGGTCGGACCTTTCTTGATTGCCATACGTGCCATTGTCCCAGACCCCCACGCCAAACAGCCATTCGCGGCGCGCGAATCGCCCCAATCTCCTGAGAGACTCGGTTTGCGTTCCTAAGTGCGCGCCGGAACGCCGAGTGCGCGAACATAGGAACGCAGATCGCATAGTTTGCGTTCCTAAGTGCGCAGAGTTGTCGTTTCGGCGCGCACTTAGGAACGGAACGCAGCTCGTCCGGTTCCGAAGCCGCCGGAGTTCCTTGCCTTGGCACGTATGATGAATGCAGGATCGGGCGGCGTCATTCACACCCGGAGAGCCAGAAGGCCTTGCGATGGTCGATGTGAGCAGGGAGTGCCGCGAGCGGTATTTCGGCATGGACGACGAACTGTTCGATTACACCATGGCGACGCTCCTCTGGCTGCTCGCGCTGTGTGAGCGTGTCGCCTGAAATCGTTCGCGGAATGCGGATATTTGGACAACACGTAAAGGGCTGTTTCGCCAAGCGATGACGGGTTTGTGGAATAATGGCAACAGTATGCATCGGCAGCAGTTGCGCCGGTGCCCATAACCGCGCAGCTTTATCGAGATGACCGGGGGAGGGGACGATCCCGGTGATTGTGAGGGCTGACTACTCCGCGGCTATATCAAGGAGACCATTATGGTTGATCACACAAATGATCAATCCACAGGCGTGCAGTCGCAGGAAGGCCTGCTTCACGACGTCGATCCCAGCTTGACCGAGGCGAACGAAGTCGCCAAGGCGCTGGATGTGGATACCAATACCGGCCTGAGCTCCGCCGAGGCGCAGCGCCGGTTGGAGAAATTCGGCCCGAACCAGTTGGCCAGCGCGCCACCCGTACCCAAGTGGAAGAAGTTCCTGGCGCAGTTCCAGGATCCGCTGGTGTACCTGCTGCTTGCCGCCACTGTCATCTCACTGATCGCATGGTTCATCGAGCGCTCGCACGGAACGGCCGGCGAAGTGCTGCCGTTTGACGCCATCGTCATCATCCTGATCCTGATCGTCAACGCGGTGCTGGGCTATATTCAGGAGGCCCGTGCCGAGCAGGCGGTGGAGGCGCTCGCCCAAATGACGGCACCGCAGACCTCCGTGCTGCGTGACGGCAAAATCGTGCACATCAACACCGCCGACGTGGTTCCCGGCGACATCGTGGTGCTTGGCGAAGGCGATACCGTCTCCGCCGACGGGCGTCTGTTCGCCGCCGCGTCGCTGCGCATCGCCGAGGCGAGCCTGACCGGCGAATCCGTGCCGGTGGGCAAGAAGCCCGACACGCTCGACTCCGCCAAGGCGCTGGGCGACCGCACCAATATGATTTTCAACGGCACGTCCGTCACCCAGGGCACCGGCCGCGCGATCGTGACCGGAACCGGCATGAACACGCAGGTCGGCAAGATCGCCGACATGCTGTCGCAGACCGATGACGAGGATACCCCGCTGCAGAAGGAGATGACCCACGTCTCCAAGATCCTGGGCATTGCCGTGTGCATCATCGCGGCCGTCGTGCTCGTCGCGCTGTTCATCACGCAGGGCTTCCACAAGATGCCCGACGATCTCATCGACTCGCTGCTGCTGGCCGTTTCGCTGGCCGTCGCCGCAGTGCCGGAAGGTCTTGCGACGATTCTGACGGTTGTTCTCGCGCTCGGCGTGCAGCGCATGGCCAAGCACAACGCCATCGTCAAGAAGCTGAGCTCCGTGGAAACGCTGGGATCCGCTTCGGTGATCTGCTCCGACAAGACCGGTACGCTCACGCGTAACGAGATGACCGTCGAGCGCATCGTCACCCCGAGCGGTGAAGTGCAGCTCACCGGCACCGGTTACGAGCCCAAGGGCAAGATGCTGGGCATGGGTGGCGACGTCATCGAGGAGAGCGCTCCGGTCAACGCCGAAGCCCTGCGCACCATCGCCGTCGGAGCGTTTGCCAACGACGGTGACTTGCGTCAGAACGATGCCGGCCAGTGGGAGATCGTCGGCGACCCGACCGAGGTGTCGCTCGTCGTCGCCTCCCGCAAGATCAAGGCCGAACGCGCCCTCGGCAAGCTCGACCGTGTGGCCGAGGTTCCGTTCACGTCCGAGCGCAAGCGTATGGCCGTGATCGGCAAGGACAGCAGCGACAACGGCAACCTGAGCGTCTATGCAAAGGGCGCGCCCGATGTGCTGCTCGGCTACTGCACGCGCATCGCGGTTGGCGACGCCGTCCGCCCGATGACCGAAGGCGACCGCCAGGAGATTCTCGCGACCGTCGAGCGTCTGTCCGGCGAGGCATACCGCACGCTGGGTGAGGCGTACCGCCCGCTCGGCACCACATCCCTGGCCGATATCCCCGGCATCAAGACCAATGCAGCCGGCCAGGTGACCGACATCTCCGAGCAGAGCGACGTCATCGAGCGTGACCTGATCTGGGCCGGCATGGTCGGCATCATCGACCCGCCGCGCACCGAAGTGCGTGATTCCGTGGCCGAAGCGCATCGCGCCGGCATCCGCACGGTGATGATCACCGGCGACCACCCGCTCACCGCGGCCCGCATCGCTTCCGATCTGGGCATCATCGAAAAGGGCGGCAAGGCCCTCACCGGCGATCAGCTCGACGCGATGCCCGACGAGGCGGCGTTCGACAAGGCGACTTCCGAGGTCTCCGTGTACGCCCGCGTGGCCCCCGAGCACAAGCTCAAGATCGTGGAGTCGCTGCAGCGCCAGGGCAACATCGCCGCCATGACCGGCGACGGTGTCAACGACGCCCCGGCCGTCAAGTCCGCCGACATCGGCGTGGCGATGGGCATCACCGGCACCGAGGTGACCAAGGAATCCGCGAAGATGATTCTCGCGGACGACAACTTCTCCACCATCGTCGCCGCCGTGCGCGAAGGCCGTGTGATCTTCGACAACATCCGCAAGTTCCTGCGCTACCTGCTGAGCTCCAACGTGGGCGAGGTGTTCACCGTGTTCGGCGGCGTCATGCTCGCCGGCGTGCTTGGCATCACGCAGCCGGGAACCACCGGTGTCGCCGTGCCACTGCTTGCCACGCAGCTGCTGTGGATCAACCTGCTGACCGACGCCGCCCCGGCGCTCGCGATGGGTGTCGACCCGCAGACCGATGACGTGATGGCACGCAGCCCGCGCAAGCTCACCGACCGCGTGATCGACAGGGACATGTGGATCGATATCGCGTTCATCGGCATCATCATGGCGGCCGTCACCTTGATCGGCATGGACATGCACCTTGAAGGTGGCCTGTTCACCGACCGCTCCATCGGCGGCACCCACGAATTCCAGATGATCGAGGCCCGTACGATGGGCTTCACGATTCTCGTGTTTGCGCAGCTGTTCAACGCGATCGCATCGCGTTCCGCACGTCAGTCCGCGTTCGTCGGCCTGTTCTCCAACAAGTGGCTGTGGGGGGCGATCGGCCTGTCTGTCGTGCTGCAGCTCGTGGTGATCTACGTTCCGTTCCTCAACTCCGCGTTCGGCACCACGCCGCTCGGACCGTGGGCATGGGTCGAGTGCATCTGCCTCGCCGCGGTCGTACTGATCGCCTCGGAAATCTACAAGGCGATCATGCGCGCCATCGACCGCAAGCGCGGCATCATGGCATAACAATGCCATAAGCCTCCACCGGCAGTCAGGGCTCCCGCTCTCCACATCGGAAAACGGGAGCCCTTCTCATACCCCGGAATCGCTGAATATGCGGTGACATGACGGAACGATGTCGTAGCATCGGAGGCGAACCATATATCAATGGCACGTTCCGAAGGGATTCGCAATGTCACTCATCGAACAATTCCATGGCGCCGCCGCCGATGGAACGGAACTCACCGCTATTTATGCTGAGCAGCCGGCTGCTGATGTGGCGTTCGCGCTGATCTTCGCCGGTCACGGTCTTCCGCGCTTCGTGCACTGGGGCCGCCCGCTCGCGGCGCCGGGAACCGTACTCGCCGCATACGACGCCCTGCGGCCGCAGCGCGTGTCCGGCGCGCTGGACGAGACCGCCTGGCCAAGCATCATGCCCACGCAAAGCGAGTCGTGGATAGGGGCACCGCGACTGGATATCCGGCGCGCCGGCGTAACGCCGTTCTGTGCATTCACGGTGACCGGCATCGCAATCCGTCAGGACGAACGCCAAGGCGTTGACGTGTCTGACGGCGTGGACGGTGCCGCGCATACCGTCACGCAACAGGTGCCGGTCGTCACCGTGACCGCGTCGGATGCCGAGCAGGGCGTGGAACTGTCATGGACGGCCGAACTGTTGCCCGGCGGACTGATCAGACAGCGCACCACGCTGCGTAATCTTCCAGCCGGTAATCTTCCGACCGGTGACTTGGAAGTCGGTAAAGTCGAACTCGGCTTCCCGCTCCCGGCACTTGCCACGGAGATACTCACCACCACCGGCCATCATCTGCGCGAACGCAGCCCGCAGCGGCAGCCGCTGACCGAAGGACGCTTCGAGAAGGTCTCGATGGCGGGGCGCCCAGGTTTTGACGCCTCTCTGTTGCTTTCCGCGGGCGAGCCCGGCTTCGGGTTCGAGCATGGCGAGGTCTATTCGGCGCATGTGGGCTGGAGCGGCAATTCCGTGCTGTCGGCAGAGCGTCAGCCGTATACGACCGGTCTGATTGGCGGCGGCGAGGTGCTGCTCGGCGGCGAGGCCACGCTCGCCCGCGGCGAAACGTACACCACCCCGTGGCTGTACGGGTCGTACGGTGACGGGCTCAACGAGGTGGCTGCGAGATTCCATGATTACGTACGCTCCTGTCACCCGGATCTCGCCGTCAAGCCGCGTCCGGTGATTCTCAACACGTGGGAGGCCGTGTATTTCGACCATGACTACGACACGTTGAAGGCTCTGGCCGATAAGGCCGGGGATTCCGGTGTCGAACGGTTCGTGGTGGATGACGGCTGGTTCGGCTCCCGCCGAGACTCCACATCCGGGCTCGGCGACTGGCAAATAGCGCAGGATGTGTGGCCGGACGGGCCGAAGAGCCTCAAGGCGCTCGCCGATTACGTGCACGGAAAAGGCATGGAGTTCGGCCTGTGGTTCGAACCGGAGATGGTCAACCCGGATTCCGACGTGGCCCGCGCCCACCCTGACTGGGTGCTGCGCCCGACTGCGAACCGTCTGCCGATGCAGGGACGCTCGCAGCAAGTGCTCGACCTGACCAATCCCGACGCCTACCGATACATCCATGATTCCATCGATGCGCTGGTCGGCGAGTTGGGCATCGACTACATCAAATGGGACCACAACAAATTCGTCACCGAGGCGGTCTCGCCACGTACCGGCAGGCCGGCGGTGCACGGGCAGACGCTCGCCGTGTACCGGATGTTCCGTGACCTCGAAGTCGCGCATCCGGGACTGGAGATTGAGAGTTGCGCATCGGGCGGCGGCCGTATCGACCTGGGCATACTCGAATTCGCCAGCCGCGTGTGGACGTCCGACTGCGTGGACCCGGTCGAGCGGGCCGATATTCAGCGGTACACGTCGCTGCTCGTGCCGCCCTGCATGATGGGCGAGCATGTGGGGGCGAGTCCTGCACATTCCACGCATCGCGCCACGAGCCAGGAGATGCGCATGGCGATGGCGTTCTTCGGGCACATGGGCGTCGAATGGAATCTGCTCAAGGAGCCGGACGAGGCGTTGAACAAGCTCGGCGAATGGGTCGCCGAATACAAGAGGCACCGCGCATGGTTCGCGATCGACACGTGCGTGCACGCCGATATCGCCGATCCGGCCGTCCGGGTCGACGGCATGGTCAAGCCGGATCGTTCCGCGGCGTTCTACCGGTTCACGCAACTGACAACGTCCCAGACTCTCCCTGCGGCGCCGATTCGCGTGCCCGGTCTTGACCCCGATGGCACGTACCGCATACAGCCGTTGTGGCTGGATCTCGATCTCGACGGGCTTGGTCTTGGCAGCGGCCAGTCGCCGTTGGGCTGGTGGACCAAAGACGGCGTGCTGATGACGGGCCGGGCGCTGATGACCTACGGGTTGCGCCCTCCATCGCTGCATCCGGCCCAGTCGGTGCTGTTCACCGCCATTCGCCAATAAGCCAGACGGCATCGAACGGAGCATAACAATGTGCCGGCGGCCCAGTCATGGAGTCGCCGGCACATTGCGTCAAAGAACTTGGGTATCGGCTCTAGTCGTTGACGTCGGCCTTGTAGAAGTTAACGTAGGAACGGCTGGGGGTCGGGCCGCGCTGGCCCTGATAATGGGAGCCGGTGCCCTTGGAGCCGTAAGGGTGCTCGGCCGGAGAGCTGAGCTGGAAGAAGCACATCTGCCCGATCTTCATGCCGGGCCAGAGCTTGACCGGAAGCGTCGACACGTTGCTCAACTCCAGCGTGATATGCCCCTCGAAACCGGGGTCGATGAAGCCGGCCGTCGAATGTGTGAGGATGCCCAGACGGCCCAGCGAGCTTTTGCCTTCCAAGCGTGCCGCCACCGTCGCGTCGAGCTTGACGTACTCCCACGTCGAGCCGAGCGCGAACTCGCCCGGATGCAGGATCCACGGCTCGTCCGGAGCGACGTCGAACTGCTCGGTCAGCGCCCCCTGGTTCTCGGCCGGATCCACGTATGTGTAGGCATGATTGTTGAACAGGCGGAAGAAACGGTCGAGGCGCACGTCAATCGACGCGGGCTGCACCATTTCCGGAGTCCATGGGTCAAGAGAAATATGACCGTCCTTCTGGGCGGCGAGAATGTCGCGGTCGGACAGCAGCATGAGGATTCTCCTTTTCGCGCTCACGTGTATGGCGCACGGCGCCACACTACAGTCTACAGCCATTACCATGTGATGGGATTCAGCCCGCGACATCAACTCACAGGAAGCTTTCAGACAATCTCAGCATTGCACCAAGAAACGGGTGTTTTACTATTAACTGTCAGCACAAGCCGACCGGGAATCGGCAGCACGATTCTCAATAACTGAACCCCTTTCTTCTTCTCTCTCCTTTCTCTCCCCGGCGGGCAACACCGCCGGGGTTTCTTTTTGCCCGCGCGCAGCCGTTAAGCCGGACGCCGAAGTTAACGTGTCGGGTGCGGAGTCGGTTTATATTGTGAAGTAATCCCACACAACCGACGGAGAGCCGGAGCGAGCCTTGGAAGTCTTTCAGCTGATACTGTGCATTATCGGCGTCGTCGTATTCTCGTCGTTCGCCAGCCGGTTCATCCCCAAGGTGTCGACTCCGCTGGTTCAGATCGCGATGGGCGCGATCATCACGCAGGTGCCGGGATTTCCCAACGCCTCCCTGAATCCCGAACTGTTCATGGTGCTGTTCATCGCGCCGCTGCTGTATCTGGAAGCGCACGAGATCGACAAATCCGAATTGCTGAAATCGCTGAAACTGTCATTGTCATTGGCAATCGGACTGGCCATCGCCACCATGGTGGCGGTCGGCGTCATCGTCCATGCCGTCTGGCCGTCCGTGACGCTCGCCGCCGCGCTGGCGCTTGGCGCGGCGCTGGGGCCGACCGACGCGGTGGCGGTCAGCTCGCTGGGCAAGGAGGCGTCGCTGAGCCTGCGCCAGTTGGGCGTGCTCAAAGGCGAGTCGTTGTTCAATGACGCGTCCGGCATCGTCGGCTTCCAGTTCGCCATCGCCGCCGCCATCACCGGCGAGTTCGCGATCGGCCGGGCTGCCGGCGAGTTCGCGCTCTCGTTCATCGGCGGTGCCGTATACGGTCTGACGATTGGCCTGCTCGCGAACTGGCTGTTCGAAACCGTGCGCTCGCTGGGTTGGGAGACCACCACCACCCGCATATTGATGGAGCTGTTCCTGCCGTTCATGCTGTACCTGACCGCAGAGGAACTGCACGTGTCCGGCATTCTCGCGGTGGTCGCGTCCGGCCTGTTCGTGCGGTTCGACCGGACCGGCATCGGGCCGAACGTCGCCCGCACCAACATCGTGTCGTCCAGCGTATGGGGTGTGCTGTCGTTCAGCCTCAACGGTGCCGTGTTCATCCTGCTCGGCATGCAGCTGCCGAAGGCGATGAGCGCCAGTTGGGACGATCCCGGCGTGAGCAACGTGCGCCTGAGCATCGTGATTCTGCTGGTGTCGCTGGTCGTGGTGACGATGCGGTTCCTGTGGGTGGCCGGGATGCTGCGTTTGGCGCGCGACGTCAACACTGGCAAACGGCGCAAGATGACGCCGGCCCGTTGGCGCAGCGCCGCGGTGATGACCTTCGGAGGCGCCAAGGGCACGATCACCCTGTCGCTGATGTTCACCATCCCGTTCACCGTCACTTGGGGCGTGCCGTTCCCCATGCGCGACGAGTTGATTTTCATCGCATCCGGCGTCATCGTCGTCACGCTACTATTGGCGAATTTCATGCTGCCTCTGCTCGCTCCGAACCGTGACCGCATGGCACCCGAAATGACGGAGATCACCATAGAGATCCTACGCAAGACCGTCGAGGAGCTGACGGGGCGAGTCGACGATGAGAACCGCCGCGCGGTGCTCATGGTCATCGAGTCGTATACGAAGCGCATCACGAGATTGAAGCAGCGCGTCGGGGAATCCGACCCCCAGGGATTGGAGCGGCTGCAGATCGAGGCGCTGCACTGGGAGAAGGACTATCTCAAGAGTCTGCTCGCCGAATTGAAAATGCACCCGCTGGATGATGCGGCGGAGCAGGACATGCGCGTGGAGGCATGCGAACGCATGATGGATGACATCATGAACACGTTGCGGCACACGTCCACGGTCTCCTCCTCGGGCCATGCGGTGTCTCAGATTCGCGGGCGCATGCGCGCGTTCGAACGTCGTGCGGAGAATCTCGGACGGCGCATCAGCAGCAAGATCCGGCGTACCACGCCACTGATCAGCGAGGACGAGATGTTCGCGCACTCCCGGCTGCTGCAGCTCGACGTGATGGAGCACGTGGTGGATCGGCTGTATGAGGAGATGGGACGCGGCACCTACCGTACGGAGCACTGCTCGGCGCTGATCCTCGATTATCGCCGGGCCGAGGGCGCGTTGAAGTCACGGCCGAACATGGGCGGCAGCGCGAAGGCGATCGCTCAGGCGGAAGAGATCAAGCGCGAGAGCTATGGCATCGAGCTGGGCATCATCCAGGACATGCTCGAGGCGGGCGACATCACACGCGCCCAGGCGAAGGCCCTGCGCCGCAACGTGTTCGTCATGAGTGTGGACGCCGACAGCAGCATCTGAACGGGGTGGGCGCGGCCGATGGGGTCGCGCGGGTCACAGCACGCCGGACGCGATGTCGTGCAATACAAGCCATTGCCGGATATCCGAAAACTCGTCCAGGCTCACCGCATGGTCCAGCCCGCGGTAGCTTTTCGTCGTCAGCCACGTGTGCTCTTCCAGCCACGCGGCCGCGGCGAACAGCTCATATTTGGGAATGACCGCATCGTTCTTGCCGTATCCGAAATATACCGGTATCTCGAAGTCGGTCAGCCGGTCATCCGCCGGCGCGGTGCCGGGCACGCCTGCGGGCGCGAGGAATCCCGACAGGTTGATGACGGCGCGATAGCGTTCCGGGTGCATGCGCAGCAGATGGACCGCGACGGCCCCGCCTTGCGAAAACCCGATCGGCACGACGTCGCGCGTCGCGGGGATGTGGCCGTCGACCCACTGGTCGACCGCGCGTGCGGCGGCCGCGATGTCGTGATCCAGGTCGTCTCCGGAAGGCACAGCGTCATGGAACCAGCTGTATGCGCCGGCCGATACGCCTTCCGGCGCGTGCAGGACCAGAGGCGCTCGCAGCGACACCACATCGTTGTAGGGGGCGATGTACTGCATGATTCCGGCGATGTCGCGTTCATTGGATCCCCATCCATGCAGCGCGAGGAACAACGGCCGTGTCGGCATCGCTTCGGCGTTTTCGGGTGACATCCAGGCATACTGCACCGAGACCGGATCGCCGAATCGTCCGGGAATCACGTCGGAAAGACGTCGTGTCGTATCGTGTGCTGCTTCTTCGCCCATAAGCCTCAATATACGGCATCGGCATGGTGCCTGATTGGTGGTTGTTCATGAATCGCGCTCTCAAAACTCGCAGATACAAAAGTCGATGTATTGGAAAATGGCGGTTCTGATTTTGTATCTGCAAGTTTTGAGAGCGCGATTTCGATAAACTGGGCGCATGGGCGAACTTGACGAGGCGATGTGCGAGGCGATTGCGCTGGGAGAGCGCGCCGGGAAGCAGGGTGACGTGCCGGTCGGTGCCGTGGTGCTCGACGAGCGAGGCACGGTGATCGGCCGGGGGCGCAACCGTCGCGAGGCGGGGCACGATCCGTTGGCGCATGCCGAGATCGAGGCGATGCGTGAGGCCGCGCAGGCCCGCGGCGACTGGAATCTGGCCGACTGCACGCTGGTGGTGACATTGGAGCCATGCCCGATGTGCGCCGGGGCGTGCATCCAGACGCACATCGGACGCATCGTCTTTGGGGCCTGGGACGCGAAGCTGGGGGCGTGCGGTTCGATTTGGGACATCCCCCGCGATCCGCATGTCGGGCATGTGCCGCAGGTCGTCGGCGGCGTTCGCGAAGCGGCATGCGCCCGTCTGCTCACCGGCTTCTTCGCCTCACGACGATAATTGCCGGACCGGTATGCGGGTTATTTCTTTCCTTGCGCAAGAAACACGCGATACCGTGGCAATAAATTACGTTTCGTCTACCATCGAGACCGTCATACATCAGACGCCCGGCGACGAAGGGAGCCTCGCAACGAAGCCGACTTATGAATACGTGCAACTGTTTTCCGGCCAGTCCTCCGACGGGCCGCCGCGACTGCGGCAATCGCAGGTGAGACGGCCGCGTCCGTTCGGCAGGGCGACGCATACAATACGCAGTATGGAACAGAAAGACGTCCTTAAGGCATTGCAGCGTGACCACGCGGCCGAGCTGAAGCTCGCCGCCAAGCGTTTGAAAGGCACCGCGCGTCACACTGAGATCATTCCCTCTCGCACACTGTCTGAGCTGACCGGGCATGAGATTCTGCTCAAGCCGGAGAACCTGCAGGTGACCGGTTCGTTCAAGATTCGTGGCGCGTACAACAAGATCGCGTCGCTTTCCGAGGAGCAGATCGCCCGCGGCATCGTCACCGCGTCCGCCGGCAACCATGCGCAGGGCGTCGCGTATGCGGCGCGCGAGCGTCATGCCAAGGCGACGATCTGCATGCCGCAGATTACGCCCCCGCTGAAAGTAGACGCCACCAAGGCGTACGGCGCCGATGTGGTGCTGTACGGCGACGTGTTCGACGAGGCGGCCGCCCATGCCGCCGAACTGGCCTCCACGCAAGGCATGATCTATGTGCCGCCCTTTGACGATTACGAGGTCATCTGCGGTCAGGGCACCATTGGCCTGGAGATTCTGGAGGATGTGCCGAACGTCACCGACGTGGTGGTGCCGTTGGGCGGCGGTGGCCTGGGCGCCGGCGTGGCGCTCGCCATCAAGACGTTCAAGCCCGAGGCTCGCGTGATTGGCGCGATCCCCGAAGGCAGCCCGGCATGGAAGAACTCGTTCGCCGCCGGACGGGTGACCGAGGCCGATCAGGTCGTCACGTCCGCCGAGGGCGTTGCGGTCAAGCACCCCGGCGACCTGCCGTTCGCCCTGCTCAACGAGTTCATGGACGATCTGGTCACCGTCACCGAACGCGATATCAACGAGATGATCCTGCTGATGCTGGAGAAGCACAAGCTGGTCATCGAGGCTGCGGGCGCGGTATCTCTGGCGGCTTTGGAACACCTGAACCTGCGTTCGCGCAAGTTCGCCTCCGCGACCGGCCCGCACGTGGTCGTGCCGATCATGTCGGGCGGCAACATCGATACGGTGACGATGGGTGCGGTGATTCAGAAGGGTATGATCGCCCGCGGCCGCATCATGAACTTCGAGGTGGAGCTGCCTGACACCCCTGGCCAGCTGGTCAAGGTGGCGCAGCTGCTTGCTCGTGAACGCGCGAACGTTATCGCTCTGGATCACGACCAGTTCAAGGCGTCCGGCCACTATACGAATGCGGTTTCGCTCGGTGTGACCGTCGAGACCAATGGTCCGGATCACATCGACCATATTCTCATGGCGCTGAAGGAGGCAGGCTTCCAGCCCAAGCGCATTTACTGACGCCGTGGGTTTCCGCCGGCTTTCGCAGATGCGAAATGAAGCGGTGCGGCTTTGACGCCGATGACATGCGGGGGCGCCCGGACCATCTCGTCCGGGCGCCCCCGCTGCGTATAAGCCGGCCGTCATGGCTGGCCGTTGCATAGCCGTGCCGCTACTGCGCCGTTACTGTGCCGCGGAGATGGTCTCGTCCACCAGCTTCGGCAGCGCAACTGCGATGTCGTCGCGAATCAGACGCGACGCGAGACGGTCGCATTGCGTGCGCCCCATGTTCATGATGGTGATCGGCACTCCCGCCTGTGCGGCCACGGGCACGATGCTCGCCGCCGGATATACTTCCAGCGTCGAACCGATGACCCACAGCTCGTCCGCGCGCGAGGCCAGCTTATAGGATTTCTCCATTGCGCCGTCCGGCAGGGCCTCTCCGAAATAGACGACATCGGTTTTGATCAGGCCGTTGCAGGGCATACCGCCACTATAGGGAAGCGTGCGGTGGCAATGCGGGTCGGGCTCTTCGTCCAGGCGGGCCATGATGTCGGCGGTGTCGTATTTCGCGTGGCATTTCATACAGTGTGAGGTGCCGATGGTGCCGTGCAGGTTGACGATGACGTCCGGGCTGTTACCCGCCTTCTCGTGCAGTGCGTCGAAGTTCTGCGTGGCGAGCAGCGTGAGCATGCCGGCTTTCTCCAGTTTGACCAGTGCTTTGTGCGCGGCTCCGGGCTGCGCGTTCCATACCGGTGATTCCTTCTGCCAGCGCCAGGAGTATTCGCGCTCCTCCTTATCGGACAGGAAGGAGTCGATGTCATAGACGCTCATCTGCTCGGGGTGTTTGGTCCAGACGCCGTCCGGGCCGCGGAAGTCGGGGATGCCCGCCGACGTGGAGATGCCGGCGCCCGTCAATACTGCGATGTGTTTCATGATTACAGGCTTACCACAGGAATGTGTCTGCCTTCCGGCGTTGAACGGTGGGTGAATGGCCGCCGTCCGTGTGGGGATCATTGCACAACACGCCGTACAAGGACCGTTTTCCTAATGATTTGGAAACGAAAGACGGTCTGAAGTTGGTATTGAAGGCGTATTTTGACGATTTTCGACACGCCGATGGAATGTTGTTGTTTCAACGTTTTTGGGTGTCTTGGGGCATGTCGATTTGCGTTGGTCGGCCAACTCGTGTAAGTTATCTACTCGCTGCCGGTTAGCGATGGACTTCTTCACTGGGGTTGCTGAGCTGGCCGAGTGGTGGTGGTTTGAGAACTCAAGAGTGTGTTTGTACTACTTTTTTGGTTGATTTTATGCCAGTCCGGTTCCCGCCTGCGGGTGTTTGCCCGTGGGTGCGCGAGGGCGCTTGATGGGGGCCGGGGTTTTTCGTGCGGACTTCTTTTCCTTATTAAGAAGTCGCGTCAATTTTTGGGGTCATCAATGGTTCCCTTTCGTTTTTTTTGTGGAGGGTTCGATTCTGGCTCAGGATGAACGCTGGCGGCGTGCTTAACA
>ERZ827197.71-NODE-71-length-140793-cov-10.234173_pt1 | contig 140793 bp, 121 predicted proteins | sample MGYA00519867_ERZ827197 | MGnify/ENA primary metagenome ERZ827197 (study PRJEB31778, sample SAMEA3449278) | human gut metagenome | biome: human gut; feature: human-associated habitat; material: faeces | place: United Kingdom | collected 2010/2012 ...
TACATTTGTTAATTTTTAATTTTTGAATCAGAAAGCCAACTGCTGATTCGCATTAGTTATATATATTCAAACAAATTCATTTCCAATCACTTCTTGTTCTCAAACACATATTCCACTTTGTCACAGGCCGGACTCAATTTGAGATAGGCCGAGAATGTTCCACCGCTTTTCTTCTTGAATCCGCTAATCAGGCGTGTCTGTTTCTTGTCAAGCAGGCAGTTTATCTCGTCATCTGTCAGTGGGTGTCCGTTTATCTCGGTCCACAGGCTGAACCCGCACGGGCATTCTATTTTTCTTCCGGAGCGGTTAAGGGTTTCTTCCTGCCCGCATTTGGGACATGCCTTAGCGACGGGTGTGGACGAAGATTCCGATCTTACGAAAGTTATACTAAAATCTTCACTCCATGTCAACGCACTGTCGAATGTATTCTTCTTTCCCTTCAATCCTTTTATCACCTCAGTCTTCCCATTAGTGAAAAGCTGTTCCAGTTCTTCATCGGTCAGGGCATGCTGGAACGGTTCTTTCCATACCTTCCAACCGCATCCCTCGGCAACACTGGCGATGAAACCGCCGTCAATATTGACCGTACCCTGTGAATGACATTTGGGACAGGCATAAGGGAGAGGTGCCAGTTCTCTTTTGGATAATTCCATGACCGCTTTACAGTCCTTATCCAATACGACAAACGCTTTGTATGTTGTCCCTTTCTTTGATACGAAGTCGGAAATCTCGGCAGTCTTTCCATTTTGGCAGAGAGCCTGCAATTCATCGTTTGTCAGCACGTACTTGCTCTTCTCCTTCCATACCACAAAGTCGCAAGTTGAACACCACAGTTTAACGTCATTGACATGCAGGGTATTCTCTCCTTTGCATTTTGGACAGGGAGTACTGAATGTCTCCGACGGCCCCTGGTCTGGCAAGTCCAGAACCACCTTGAATTCCGGTGAGAGCTTGAGCGCACAGTCGAACTTTTTGCCTGATTTGGATTTCAGTCCATTTATTGTCTTGGTCTTGCCGTCTGTCATGAGTTTGATCATGTTCCGCTCGTCAATCTTCTTGCCGAGAAATTATCACGAGTTATGATAACTTCTCAGCAATTACTACTTTCATCTTTATTCTGTTTTAATCGTTTCTTACTTTATTCTTTCTCGTCAAATTCCAGCCAGCAGATGTCCAGTGGCAATGATATCAGATAGGACACACTGTCCAGTTCCGGTTTGCGGTTAGACAACAGGCTCTCGTTGATTCTCCATATCCGCGTCATCTGGATGTATGGCCGCTTGTCCTTAATGAATCTCACCTGGTTGGAATACGCTTCAACCACCAGCGTATCCATTTTTGTGGCCATTGCGAAGCGGTATGCTTTCCGTAGCCCTTTTCTTCCCTGTTTCCGCAGTTTCAGCCAGACAATGCTGTCGCCGGGTATCTTGTAAAGGGATAGCGGATGGCAGGTTGTCCGTTTCCGGTATGCGTTCGGTAGTTTCGGATTCTCCTGCTTGTCCTCAGAAACAGAGGGTATACCCTCAATCCGTACATAGTCCGGCTTGTCCCAGGTGTCCTGTTTCAGTGAGTAGTGGTCTCTTTTCACCGCATCCTCATTGAAGAAGATGCACCATAGTGCGAACAGCGCGAGAAAGGAGAAGGATATGGCTGCAAAAAGAGGATGCAGTGTGCTTGTCCACCTCTTTTCGCGTGCTTCGTCGTTCCGGTCACGTATGTAACCGATGGCAGACGCTATGGCAAACAATATGGCCAGAATTAGCAGAACCATGATTCTTGTGGCTTAAATTTATTATGCTTTCAACTGCATATAGGAAAGCATTGCCATGACAGCGAAGTCCAACAATAGCAATGCGAACCATTTCCAGCTGAGCAGTTGGTTCTTTCCCATAATGTCCAACAAGTTAAAAGCGGTGACAGTGCATATAATCAACGCTATGAGAGTTGAGAAAGGGCTGATCGATTCCTCTTTTAGTGTATGTGCTGCCCATATTGCCAAAACAGCCGTGATATACAGGATGATAGCCATTATATAATAGACTTTGACTGGCAGTTTTACAGGATCGGTCTTAACCTTGTTTATCAGTTTGAAAAAACAGCCAAAGCATGCAAATGTAATCAGTCCTGATAAGAAGATCAAAATGTTTGCGATGATAGTTAGAATGTCCATCATGATTTTTATAAGTTATTCAATGTTGCTATTAGCAGACGATTCTTCGCCCTTAAATTTCCGGTTATGCTCTCTCAGTTTCTTAAGTCCGTTCTTGATCGAGTAGACTGTACCGTTAATCTGTCCCCTCATGATCATATTATTCGCTCTTCTTTTACAAGTAATCCAGTGTTCCACATAGCCAGGGCCGTCCTTGGGCAGAATCAGTGAAACATAGAAGTTCTTCTCCATCCGTTCTTGTTCCGAAGCATATTTTTTTTCTTTTATTTTCTGCTCCTCTATCTGGCGGTAGCCGAACCCCTGTGATACATAGTAGCTGTATGCCGTGGCATTGTCCGGCTGCCCGAACCGTGCAGAGAGCAGTTCGATTGCTTTTTCCCTTGTGTCGGCTATTCCTCCCAACAAAGCTTTACCTTCACTGTCGATACCGGTGAATTTCTCAACTGTAATCACAGTCGTGTTAGATGTCAGTTTTTTATGGGTGGACAGTAACCTTACCGGTATAATGGCGTGCGAGCCGATAGGGGAGACCCCCTTGTCACGTAGTAAAGACGGTTTGATCCTCATTCTGATTGTTTCGGGTACTTTCGCTAGAAAGTCTCTTAGTGAGAGTTCTCCGTTTTCGTTGCCAATCAATATAGCTATCGCTTTCTCCATATAATGCAATAATTTATTTGGTAAGGGCTTCTAGCAGGCAATCCCCGGTTCCAAAAGTCAGGGGATCTATGTCATTGGTCGTATAGTTAACTATATTGTTCTTGACAATATAAACTCGGGGAATATACTGTCTGGCGAACATCCCATATACAATATTTTGACCGTTGTGCGCAATAGGGAATGTGTATTTGTGTTTCCTTATATAAGATTCGATTACAGCGGATGACTCACATCTCGATATACCGATAAAATGTACGTCATTGCCATATTTGTCAAACAATTTTTGGATAACGGGAAATTGTTTCTGGCAATCGCTGCAATCTGTGCTGAAAAAAAATATCAACGACGGCTTTTCCTTGTCAGGCATATCATGTGCTACCAGGTTGAAATCAGTGACTTGAAATCGGGGGCATCTGTCTCCGACTTTAATGATGTCACCAGAATCTGTTCTGCTATCGTTCTCACAAGCTGCAAGGACCACCATGAGTAACATCAGAAAGTAGGCAATTCCATTTCGATTAATTACTGTTTTTTTCATGGATTTCTTTTATTGGTTAATATTGGTTTGATCTATGAGTACGCCTAGGAGCATGGGATCTCCAGAAGGCATTATCTGCTTGTCTGTGATCCGTATGCTGCAGTTTTCAGATTCCGTGTTCAGAATATAGACTCTATCATTGCAGAATATCGATAGACTATCTGTAGTATCAGTCATCATTATATTCAAAGGATATTCGCATCCGATTTCGCATTTTGCGGCAGTTTCTCTATCCGGGTGGATGTAAAAACAGAAACTTTCACATCCCGGAATTGAAATTTCAAGAATGGTCATGTCAATCCCTTTAAGAAGTTTGTTGCGTCTTTTTTTTCCACAATTCTGTATGAGCAGAACAGTCAGCAGAATTAGGATTACAATAATCTGAGTGATGTTTAAGACTGTACAGTTAATCATAATGTTTACTTATTAGTTTTTGAGTTCATGTTAATCTATTTCGTTACATACATCCATTATGGCCGTTTCCTCAATTTTTGTAATTTTGTAATCGGACATGGATCCGTTCATGTATTTTTTGATTGATACAATTACGTCATCAACGGAACTACCTTGGATCAGTATGAGGTTTTTTGTTTTTTTCTCTTTCCCGGGCTTCTCGTCTAAGGTTATGAAACAGAGGATACATTTATAGTACATATCTCCGGATTTGTCTTCAATGATTTCTGAAAATTTACACCTCTTGATGTCTGAGATCGTAAATTCACCGGATGTAAAGGGTTCGATGAATTTAATCATCCTGCTCTCTGCTTCTGTGAATGAAAATGCCTTTACTATATAAGGCTCGGTTACTTTTTTCTCTAAGCCGTTTTCTCTAACCCGGTTGTATCGGACCTTGCATTCAAAAAATGTGCCTGAATTTATGTTTGAGATAGAATTGCTCATGGTTTTGGTTTTGAATAATTCAGTCGCTAATTTACAGTAAATTAGCGAGAAAAACAAGAGCTTAAACCATATATTTTCGCAGAAAACGGTATTATAACCTGATATACGGGAATCTTTTTTAGACAGGATGGCTAAATTCTTACAGGGAAGCCAATCTGCAATATCCAGATAGAATGCGAACATGAGTTGATCATTGTCTTGGTCCTTAATGGACAATACGCTGTATTCCTTACGTCCGTTGATAATTTACAATATACCAGTTTAATTAGTTTAATAGATATAATATAAGCAATAAAACCAAAATACAAATTTACAATATAATAGTTGAAATTATTTTTATAGACCATGCCGACTGGATGGACGATGCCGAACTATCTACATTACCATAGAAGAAATTTGTTTTTTAGACAGCAATGTCACCATTAATGCCTAAAATACAACTATTTATAAGATAGTTACCACTGACATAATTAACACCCCTATTTTTAAGCGGTGTTGAAAATCAATTAGTTACAAAATATTGAGATAAAGGTTTGCACGAAATATGCAAGAATCATATAACAATACCGGTGTTTTACTTCCATAACGCAATGAAACCGATGGGAAGATGCCATCTAATACCTAAGCTTTGAATCCCTTTTTGCGTTTTGTTAGGAAGCCCGGTATCTGGCGTCGAATTAGATATGATACAAAATAAAGAAGTCAAACATCACTATATAAGAAAAACCTTCGGTAGGCTGTAACAATGTATATTACAAATCCTTAAGCAAAGGTACGCCAATAACCTTGAAAATGCAAAATAAGCTCAAGTAATTAAAGATAAATTAAGATATATACTATCCTCATGTTAATTACTCTGTCGTATCATTCATAGAATAAGAATCGTCCGGTCAAATCTTTGTTTATCTATCAGGCATGGTTTGCCGTGTGTGATGTCCCATAGCTTGTATTCCTCAAACAATTTGGTGTTGGGATTTAACTTGATAGATATTTTCCCAGCTTCGATGGCCTTACCTTTACTTGAAAAGTATACGTCTTCATCATTAATGGTAAGTCCATACTTTCTTACCGTATGTATCTTCATTTCAAACATAGTTCATCTCTATTCAAATACTCAATTTCTGCATATCGTTTATCCGGTCATTTTTCACTTCGATGTCATCTTTGAAGAGTGGTAACTGGTAATCTCTTTCCTGTATCATACCTCTGAATGATTTGTGTAATCTCTGCCCTAAGGAATAATATTGCTTGCTGTATATTTTCATTGATTTGTTGTTCTGTAAATATGATGCCCAAGAGTGGAACGGATAAAATGGGGATCCAGGTCTACTTCGAAGGCTTCAAACAGACTTGGATGTGGTAAAAGCTGTTGCTCGTCTTGTACTGTAATTGTTTTCTTTATTCTGTCAATAGAACCTATTTTGGATATACAGTGTGGGCATACGAATGGTATTGTCTTGTCAAAATTGTTAGTGATTAGCGGTTGTGCCATGCTCTTATATGTATTGAAAACCTTTTCTCTGTTTAGTGCATCCTTGAGATGTGCCCGGTATTGTGTTATCAGTTTGTCATCCATTTCGGTAATGGACAGTTTGACGGATGGCCGCTGTTTTATCATCATGATATTCTGTTCCAGTTGCTCATGATTTATGGAACCTTTATTTAGCATATTGTTCTCATAATTCTCTGATGTGCTAAAGTACATCCATTTTGGAAAATAGTAAGGATGTCCACAATCTGTGCACGAGTATAAGTCATATTCAATCAATATTATATTGGCATGCAAGTACATGCCCCATAAAGGTTTTTCCCTGTCTAAGAATCTCTTCACACAGGTAATTATTGTGTTTTGTTCTGATAGGACGCATGTCTTTTCTTGTGAAGAGAAAAAGCTTATCTGCTTTCGGTACCATGTAAGTAAATCTTTTGATGATTGGTCAACTAGAACAATGATATAGTTGCCGGAACGTATTGCTTTACAAACAGCGTTCCGTATTATTTCTTCATTGGCAAATATCTCTGTACGTTTTTCCTTTTTCAGCCACAAAAGGGATATAATACGTTTGTTCAACGAAAATTGTCCAGCAAAAACATTATCTAAGGCTGTGTAAATCGGCAATCCCTTGCATGTATCGGTAAATTCTTCCACTATATGTTGGATTAATTCTATCTTATCTTTATGGTCAATAATAAAATTTTTCATTTGTTTTCTTTTGGTTGTCACAAACTTAGCAAAAATAGTCGGTAATACTTAAGATGATCGTCATTTTGAACTGTTATTTACAGACTATTCACATTTATGGTAAATTAAGAAATGGAGATGAAAAATTCTGGAGATATATTTCTATTTGAAAATATTGTATAACTATAATTGGTCGGCAACGTGTTTTAATCTACCTTAATAGTAGAAATTAAGCCATTAGAATGTTGAGTTTCGACATTGCAGCGATGCTCCCTCTGTTCACCGAGCCATCGACCATTTTCTCTAACTGAGATTTTAGTTCTTCGCTGATTCGCAATGTGATTGTTGCCGTAATTATTCGTTTCTTTTTATTTATCAATTACTTGTTCACTGGAATCGGAACATGATAGGCAAGAAATATTTGACCTTAACAGTCTTGCCATTCTTCTTTCCGGGAATCCATTTAGGCATGAGGTTGACTACACGAAGCGCTTCTTTGTCCAATGATTCTTCGACTGAGCGTGAAACCTGGATATCGTAAACACCTCCATCCTTACCGATGATGAATTCGATAACTACCTTTCCTTGGATACCGTTTTCTTGAGCTAAGGTCGGATAGCGTATGTTGTCAGCAAGGAACTTGCGTAACGCTGTCTCCCCACCGGGGAACTTTGGCATGGTTTCGACTATAGTGAACACCTCTTCTTCTTCAGGTTCTTTGATGATTACATCTACGTGCTTGATGGCAACGAGCTGGTCCAGATCCTCTGTAGTCTCAACCTGAACTTCATCCAGCTTGGAGTCGTTTTCGACAATTTTGATTTCCTCAATTACTTTTGGGGGAGCCGGAGGGAGGACTTTCGGTTTGATGTCATCCATCGTAGTGATGGGTACTAGTTCTTCATCTTCCCAGATAATACTTTTGCGTTCCGGTGCCGTCACCTTCTTATCGCTGTTTGTCCACTCAAAGCTTATAAAAAGTATTGAAAGCGAAACCAGCAATCCAATCAGAAAGCGTGGGAATCGGTTGTTCTCCATAATGAGTAGTGGGTTCTTTTTTATTTCCATAATTTGAAGGTTTTGATAAAATCAATCAACTCTGCAAAATTGCAACAAATGTTTATTAGAGTCTAATGGCTTAATAATTAAATTATTATAGTTCCTCAGGTTGTTAGTATTTTGAGCTTATTCTGTGTCCTATATTTAATGTTGCATCTTGTATTATATATGTTTTCGCATGGCGTTTGAGCTGCTCAGATATACTTTTCCGGGTCCGACGATGCTTGTCAGCATCATGCCCTCTCCAGCAATCAAGTTCTTGAATATACTGAATCTTTTAGTATTCAGACCTTTCGTAGGAACTCATATTTGCCGGTCACCAGCACCTCGATAATTCTGTTGGGAGTCATTTTACCGGACCAATATCCCTTTGCCAGTTCGGTTACCTCGTCATAATTGGATGACGTGGTTATCTGTTTGAACCAATTCTCATCGAATTGTCTGCATTGTTTGTCCGGAGTTACCGAGAGGACTATATGTGTATTATCTCTACCAAATTGGCAATATCGCATAGCGTTCCCGATATCCTGATAATAGCTGATGGAATGCAGTCTGCTTGGTAGATTCCGGTATAATTCCAAACGAACGGTTTCCCATACCACCTCCCATAGATATTCAATTTTCTCTTGTTCTAGGCGAATATCATGGATTCGGTTGAATCGTTTCATTTCGGTATAGAACCGTTTCCCATGGTTCGGGTAATTTGAGATAATTACGTCCCCTTGATCGTCAGATAATCTTTCAGTGCCATCCATTATCTTCATGCCTGTATTGTATGCTGTCTGGAGTGAGATTCCGGTCTCCTTGGAAAATCTGCACACAGCTTTTAGCGTGTCCCAGAGACGTATGATTTCTTGCTTTCTCGGACTTGTATGTTCCTTGCTGTCGTAAACGACACCGATAGTTTCATTATCGTTTAATATTCTGAATAATCTGCTCATGATTTATATTTTTAAAATTCATCGTCGAATCTTATGGGATTTATTTTTTTCGTTATCCTCGGTTTTGATTCTCAAGGAATTCGGAACATATTTTTCGTTCTCTTGGCTGATTCTGACAGCTACTTGGCAGATGTTTTTTGTGCGCAATTCTTGGGGAATATACCTAAGCATATTCATTGCCTCTTTTTGTTCACATGCCACCAATCCATATTCACCAGGTAAGTCCTCTGCATAGAATATGTCCTGTTGCCGGTAGTTGTTTATACCATCCAATAATTTCTGCTCGATATTCGGAATACTTGTGATGACTTCATCGGGTATGTGATAAAGAAGTGACATGTCGTGCTTTATAGCCTTTTCGACCATCCAATTTTCTATGTAACCAGAGGGAATATAGCGTAGATTATTGATATAAGCACGTACCGCTTTTATCCCGATCTCTCTAAAGTCTGGTTGTTGCCTTATTTCTACTGGGATATTCATATATTCTTCGGGAGAAGCGCATTTCCAAGTATCCGGTGACATTTTCTTGCCGAAGAAGTTCGTGGATATAGTTCCTTGGGCCAGCAATATTTTCTGTACCTCTGGATCCTTTTTCATGGACTCAGGCATGTGTACAAACACTTCCGATTCATCGAACGTTTGGTATCGTGTCTTATCTGGATTGTCAAGAAAATCGCCTTTCCCTATCAGATCCGTATAATTTTCCCAGAAAGAAGGATTATCGAGCACCTCCTTAGGTACATACCCGTTTGAAATTAGTTCGGTACTGATGGAACAGAGGTAGTGCCAGTCTTGTACGGATAAGTTCATGTCAGGGTATATCTTCAAAGGATTCTTTACACCATGATTCTTATAGTATTCGAATCTGCCGGGTATTCCGTAAATGCTCATATCATAATCATAATCTTTTTCAAAGCGTATTGCCATGAAGTCCTTCATGATAGCTATCCAATCTTTCTGCTCATAATTAATTTGTGCTTTCTGTTGCCCTTGCTTGAGAACGTGCATGCTGTACACTTCGGTTACATGGGGAGAACGGGATTTTTCAGGGATATTTTCAATGTTCGTTCCGTGTTCGATGGCCTTTATGAAGAAGTCTTCGCTACGGGGAATATCATGATAGCCGTGCTTCTCAATGAACTTGGCATAATTATCATACGCATAAGTGAGCATATCGGGACTATACTGTTCCAGTTCTTGTTTGACATGATTATATACATCCTGGTCATTCTGATATAGTCGCGACTGGGCTGCATTGAACGACTTTTCTGTCACATACACTGCTTCGGGCGCGTACATTGCCATGGAGGGCTTGACATTTTTAATCATTTCTTCAAGGTCCTTTTTGCTCAAATAATTAATATCGGAGTATTTGTACACGTAGCAACCGTTAAGAGTATGTAGCTTGTCAATGTCGTTATGATATTCGTTATAAAACATCATGTACACATTGTTCTTGTTGTTGCTATCGGCAGGGCAGATGAAAGAATTCAAAATTTCTCCGTTGTTAGTTTCAACAGTCAGTATATCCCCGCTAATGTGTTTCTTTGGCTTAATGAAATTGATTAAGGTGTCTATTATGCTCATAGTTATATTTTGATTATTTCAATTACGAAAATACATTTAATATTTTTGATTATCAGTAATAAGAGAGGATGTTTAACAATATTTATCTGATATTGGTATATAAATGTATGAATGAGGTCGATATTTATTTATATTATTTCCAAAAAAGATAGAAGAATGTGTTATCTTTTCAACATCCCGAGGATTTATTGTATAGCCTGATGTACCATATATTCTACGCAATTGCCGTCATAGGATGTCGGTAATGAAATGGATAGTGTTTGGCTATATATAATATTCAGAATGCGTGTCGATTTTTGGGTTTGGAATTTATAATTAAACATAACGGTAATTATAGAATATATTTTAATTGATAAATATAACATTGTCTATAGTTTACAGCGAGGATTGAATAATTTACACTTTTAGTAAAGATTATACTATAATGATTTTTTAGTTGTCGAATTTGAAAGAAATCAGCAAAATGAATGGCATTCACAAGCATCTACAAACTCAAATAGAAATTATTTCATTACGCAATTATTAAGCTTGGCGTATCCAGTTGATCTACAATATATCAGTAGAAATTAGTTTTTTAGACACGTTTGGAGGCTATTGAGCAGAAATTAGATCTACAATTTAATAGTAGAAATTATTTTTTAGACTGACAGATAAGCATTACAGACCATATCATATCTACATTCCATAGTAGAAATTAGTTTTTTAGACCGCGCAAAATTCGGTATCAACTGCTTCATCTACAATATCATAGTAGAAATTCTTTTTTTAGACAGCAATGTCGCCATTAATGCCTAAAATACAACTATTTATAAAATAGTTACCACTGACATAATTAACACCCCTATCTTTAGGTTGTGCTGAAAATCAATTAGTTACGAAATATTGAGATAAAGGTTTGCATTAGGTATGCAAGAATCAGATAATAATACCGGTGTTTTACTTCCATAACGCAATAAAACCGGTGGGAAGATGCCATCTAATACCTAAGCTTTGAATCCCTTTTTGCGTTTTGTTAGGAAGCCCGGTATCTGGCATCGAATTAGATATGATATAAAATAAATAAGTCAAACATCACTATGTATAAGTACTTTCGGTACGGCAACGAACACATTACAGTCACAATTCCTTATACAAAATTACACAAACATTCTTTAAATGCAAAATATACTCAATTGTTTAAAGATAAATTAAGAATCCGTCAGTTTACACCTCATTTTAAAGCATTACACACCTTATTAATTTTTAGAACTACAGAGTGCAACCTAAAAAACTAATAACCCAATACGCTATTCTACAATTTACATGAAGTTTTCAAGGCTTCATCTACATTCAGAATGAAGACTTAAAACCTTCATGCTCCTTACTGCTCCCTAATGTTAACTTTCAAGTAACTCCCGCATTTTGTTGGTAAAGGTAAAACGCATTTCTCTTCCTTTGCGCAAGTCAAGTTCCATCCCTTCGTTGGCGGCTAGGGTGTAGGGGAACACAGACTTCGTTTCATCCTGAAATTTTTGTATATGCTTCCTAAAGCAATATCTTCTGGAATAATGTCCAATCAGCAGTTGTCCTGCATCGGCTGCTTTAGCTATCTCTGCCGCATTCCAGGTAGTTGAATGCAGGCATTTTTTCGCCCTCAATGCATTTTCGTGCAAGAAACTGGTTTCATGGTAGATGACATCGCACCGTTCAATAAGCGGAACGATTGCCGGGCAGTATTGCGTGTCACTGAGGTAGGCATATGAAAAACGGTGGTGAGTGTTACAGACCTCTGTTGGAATGAGCCCTCTGACAAGTCTTCCCTTCTCCAGCTGCTCAATGTCAAAATCATCAAGATTATGTTCTTTGATAATCTCATCAGGAACTTCCAGCCCCTTGTCTGTCTGAACGAATTTGTATCCTATACACGGTACGGAATGTTCCAGAGGGAGGCTGTACACAGTCAGCCGATCATCCGAGCTGATAACTTCTGATACACCGTCAGTAAGTTCTATCAACTCCAAATCCATACGAAGCTTGTGACCATACAGTTTAAGCATAGGTTCAATAGCCTCTTTCAATCCGACAGGCCCATATACTTGTAAATGCTTTGCTCCCATCAAATCCATTAAATAGATGATGCCCGGCAATCCAAGATAATGATCTGCATGCATATGTGTAATGAAAACCTTCCGCAGGCGGCATACGTTGATGTTAAAACGTGACAGCCAAAATGATGCTGTCTCGCCGCAATCAACCATATAGTAGTTGTTGCCGATATTGAACACTTGTGCTGATGGAACATGTTTGGAACTGCTGGCTGATGCGCCTGTCCCGAGAATCCTTAAAAACGTTTTCATAGTCAGATAATGTTTAATTGTTCTTGTATTTATATACAAAGCACGGCATTATTCGTGAGATGTCGAAATTAGCGGTCATGTTGTGCAGCAGATTTTGTGGCTCCTATTTAACGGCTCAAAAAATATACTAATAAAACCGCTAAAAGTTAGGTTGTTAGACTGTCATCCTCTATTTTTGCATCTGAAAACCAAAACCTGATTGATATGCTACGGATAGTCATCCTTCTGATTTTCTGTTTGTTTGTGTGCTCTCCTATTTCGGCCCAAGCATTAGCTGACGGCAGCCGTTCCAAACCGAAGCCTCCATCTTCACTTTACGATGGTTATCGGGAGGATCGTGTTCATGCGTATATACCGGTCTCAGATATTCCTGACCGCTATCCCATTCATGTTTCCGGCTTTGTAATGCCGCTGGCTGATGTGCTGGTCACATCGGTTTATGGTATGCGTTGTAAAAAGATGCATCGTGGCATAGACCTTGCCTTGGAGGTCGGTGACACGATCGCTTCTGCCTTTGAAGGTTATGTACGCAAGACAGGATACGACTATGGCGGTTATGGCCGGTTTATGGTAGTCCGTCATTTGAACGGTCTTGAGACGGTTTATGGACACCTGCAAACATGCTTGTTGGACGAAGGAACTGAGGTCAAGTCCGGACAGTCCATTGCCTTGGGTGGCAACACCGGAAGAAGTACCGGACCACACCTGCATTTTGAGATACTGTTTATGGGCCAAGCCATCGACCCCCGACGAATCATTGATTTTGCGGAAAAGAAAGTCCATCAACCGACCTTCTATTATACGAAGAACAACCGTATCGTTCCAAACAAGCGTCCCGATCAAAAGAAGGAGATTCTGTGCCATCGGGTACAGAAGGGAGACACATTGCTTTCCATTGCCAAAAAGTATGCCGTTACGGTTGACGAATTATGCAGATACAATCATCTTGAAAGAAACAGCAAACTGCGGAAAGGGCAAATCATCCGCTATAGTTAACCTTGAATTGAATGGATCATGAAAGAATTTATCGCATTGAAACCTTTAGAAATAACCATTGACTCCATAGGTATACATCGCTATGTTGTGGAATTGGCAGGAGACCGTTATCAGGTTCCTCTGGCTCCCTCACAGTTGTGCAAGCCGTTACCGGACATCGTTCATTGTGTCATCATGAAGACCGATACTGGGATTGAAGAAATCAGGCAGGACCGATTTTTCCTGCTCAAACAGTTTTACGGGTTGGAGGGATTTGCCCGGTTTACGGTCCATAAGATTGATGACGATCCCCAGTTTGTGGCCGTGCAGGTAACCGTGAAAGACGAATACGGTTTGCTTCACACACTGATGATCCGCAAGGGAAGCTGCCAGGTGGTGTTTGGCCAAGGTATAGACTGCAGATACCGATTGGTCCGTAGCAAGGAATACGACGGTGTACTGAAACTTCAACCGTCGGTTGGGATGGAAAACATGAACTTTGTGTCGCCCCGCAACCTGTTAGCGCTTTGCGGCCACAATTCCTTGTTGAAGAGCTGCTTCTTCCGGTTGCGTAATGCGGTGGGAGAAAACCCCAAGATAAAAATGAGCCATCAGATTGTTACCAAAAACAATTTGTGGGTGTTTACCTTTGCGAACGGTGTCCGCAAGCTGCTTGATGAATCGTTGGAAGAAAAGGACTGGCCGTATATCTATGAACTTTGCAACGGTTATCTGCAGTTGGAGGAAGAACTTCGGTCAAACACCATTTATCTGTCATCGTTCAATGAAGATAGAAAAGCCGAATTTCTCCGTAAGGCAGCCTTTGAGATTGTCTATTGCAAGAGCCTGCTTGGGGCTATGGCGCTTATCCGTGACAATACATTCGACAGATTCTGCCAGGAGGTCTTGAAAAAGTTGCAATCAGGCGAGCCGGTCTCTCCGGAAATGTTCGGAATCATTGTGGAAGCATGCAATAACAAACCGGAACTACTGGAAGCGAATATACTGACGATTGCCTGGATTGCCTTTTGGGGCAGTCGTATCCCACGTGTGGACATCCCGTCGTTGCAGACCTTGAACAGCATAATAGATGCCCATGTCAACCTCAGGGTGATGAAAATGAACGGGAAATTGAATCTGGAAGCGATTCCTGTGCCGGACGATGAACTGGAAATACTGGAAAGGCTGATAGGTGTCCAAGTGCTGACGAAAGGGATTATGACACCTCCCACACAAATCCTGAAGTTGGCCCAGATAGCCCGGTTTGCCAGTTATCATAGTGCCGGTGCGGACTATTACCGTTCCTATCCGCTGTCCAGAAGCATCGCATACAAGTCATTGGACTTGCTTTGCGGCATTTCGGCTGTCAATTTTGGGCAACGAGATTTGGAGTCTGATGATCTGTCCGGATTCATCATCAAGCTGGCCAGCACCCGGATGCAGCCGTTGAAAAAGGAATTTGTCTATCTGGACAAAGGCGCCATTCTGTTTGACGCTCAAGGCGTCCATCTTTATCCCAAGGCCCATTTGTTACCTGGCAGTAATCTTTCGGATTGCAACACCTTGTACTCAATTTTGAAAGTCAAGGTCAATCTGTGCAGCCAGATTGTCCGTGGTATTGATGGCCTGAACCTTCCGGACATGGCTGGTGCCGGTGCCGCATGGAAGAAGCTTTTCTGGAGACGGGATGAACAGCGGGAAAAACGAAAATTGACCTTGCCGGACGGTTTTTATAGGCTGACATATAAAGGGCTGTCAAAAACCAGCAACCGGTTAGGCTACTTTATCTATACGGACAAAGGGGTTGACGAACCGCAACATTGCGTGCTTCATACAAACCGTATATTTCAGGTTCCCGGTGGTACTTTGGAAGGTCTGTTCACTATCGGTGATGAAATCACCGCCCAAGTGTTCTCTTGTGAAGAGTTCAGCGGTTACCAGATAGACTTGCGCAACCAGATACAGCACAATCTGGCCAGCCAGATAGAGGCCGGCGATGTGTTCATTGCCAAAGGTCTGGAGAGAAAGGACGGTAGGTTCTATCTATATGGAAACAACGGAGTGCTATGTTCCTGTCCTGATGCCGACAGTTGGGTTGTCGGCAAGTACTATCAGGTGATTGTCCCACACAGGAACCTGTTCACCGCACCGGATATTGACGGGGATATTTTGGGAGAGGATTATCAGCCGTTTGACGCGCTGGAAGTGAACAACCAGATGATCAAGAATTTCCTGGAGAAACATGCCAGATGTCCCTATTCACGGATCTCCCGTGTCTTCGCTACGGAACTTATGTTCTCGCTCGACCGCATTGCGGACTTTGCCGGTACGGACAGGAAGCGTTATTCCTTCTATCAGTTCATCAAGCTGATAGCCTGCATAGAGCATTCCAAGCTTTCCTATCTCTATGACCATATACTGTTGATCATGGAAAAGCATCAGAAGGGCCAGCGCATTCTTGCGGAAGAGCTGCCCGAAGACTTTGTTACCAAGTATCCCCGGTTATTGAAGATGTCATTAAAAAATCCGCTATGCTCACGCACGGCGGATCAACAAAATAACTAATTTATAATTCACGGGTTTTGTGATTCTTCACATAGAATCAAACAATCATGTATAATGATATTTACGACTCATTTCATTACTTGATGATTACCGCCCGGCTCAATGCCGGGTCATTGTAGAACATATTGTCCACGCCACCCTTCACGTCAACACGCAGCATGGTTGCGGGTACACCGAACTCTTCAACCAGGCATTTCTTAACGGTTTCAGCACGTTGCGAAGACAGACGTTTGTTTGTCTCGGCTGAGCCGGTCTTGTTGTCAGCGTATGCCTCGATGGTGAATACCTGATCCGTGCAAGACTTGATGGAAGCGGCAGCATATTGCAAGTTGATTCGCTGGGCTTTTGACAAAGCCGACTTGCCCAGATCAAAGAGCACATACACCGGTGCCATGGTCTTGGTGGTTATCACTTGAACCGCAGGTTCGGCCTTCATTTCTTTCTCTTTACGGATTTCCTCTTTCAGCTTCTCGTTCTCAGCACGGAGGTTGTTGGCTCTCTCGTTGGCATTGTCCAACTCGCTTTGGTCGATTCCGGTATATTTGATGATATTCCGGTCGAAGTTTTTCTTGCCGATACGGTAAGACATGCCTACCAACGCACTGTACATGCCTTCCGCTCTTTTGTGGCTGAGTTCACCGTCAAACTTGTCCTTGAAGAACGCGGTAGCCAATTCTACATTGACAGCCAGGCGGTCTGTTATGCGGAAGCGGTTGATGATACCGGCGTGCCAGGTCAGTTCGTCATTCTTCGGTTGGCTGGTTGAATGGATGATACCAGCACCGGCATAAGGGATGAATGAGTAAGCTCTCTGAGGGTTATGTCCACAGAACATTTCCGAGAGGTTCAGCATCACATCCGCATGCATGTTGACGAAATTTCCTTTTTGCTTATGGTATCCGTCACCCAAGCCTTTGCGTACAAATCCCGTTTCCGGAGAAATTGCGACGCCATTCCAGTACAAACCGGAGTAATTGGCGCGGACTCCCAGGCCCGGAGTAAACCATTTCCCTACATAAGCGTTCACAGCGGGTGCGAAGCGTTTGCCCAGGGACATGTGTTGGTCATGCTGCCCACCATAGACGTTTACACCGGCGCCTACTCCTACAAACCAGTTGTCCCAAAATCCATTAGTCACTACACGATGGGGAAATTCTATGCCTTTGTCGGCATCGTTCTGGGCCGATACGGTCGGCCCCAATAACAGGCAGAAAGCAGCCAAATACAAATACTTCTTCATAATCAAGTGTTTTGGTAATTACAAATTGTGCTACAAAGGTAATTCTAATTCTCGTAACTTGTGTAAATAATTGTGAAAATATTCATTTTGTCTCCCGGCTTTTTCATTTAAGATTTCGTTGTTCACTCAAAAATGTTGTTATATTATAGGGGTATTTCCTTGGATGGTGAGGGCGCTTTTTGCTCGCACGGTTCATAAATCATGGGGCGATTCGATGATTGGAGGATATGCTTCCGAAAAACGTTAGTTCAAATACCTTTAATGAAATTCTTTTTATCTATGCTTCACTTTGGCACACCTTCATCCACATCTTTGCAACATTTAGATAAAAACAACAGTACCTTATGATGTATTATAAAGAACGATTCAAAGACTTCTTCGCGATAGATGAACTTCTCTGCCTGCAGCTCATAGGATATTCCGATGCAGACATATGCCATAGTTTTTATTCCCCGCAAGAAAAAGAGGCTTTGCAAAAAACAATTGCCAACTCGCCTAAACAACATGAAAAAGCAAAACAGATATTGAAGAAACAGACAGAAGCGGGAGTCGCCACCATTTCCTTTTATTCGGATGAATACCCTTGGTTCGCATTCAATAATTTAATACCGGACGCTCCTCCCTTGCTCCATATATTAGGCGATAGAAAATTATTGTTGCGTACCGATTGCGTTACCATTATCGGTTCCCGATGTGCCGATCAGGCAGGACGGGAAGCCGCCTATTCATTGGCCCGGAAATTTACGCTGGAAGGACACGTTATTGTAAGTGGTCTGGCCGCAGGTTGTGACACGACGGCTCATCGGGGTTGTCTGGGTGCCGGAGGGAAGACCATCGCCTTTGTCGGTTCTGGATTAGACATCACGCATCCGAAGACAAACCGCCCTTTACAAGAAGAAATCATCCGATGCGGTGGGGCAATCGTTTCCGAACATCCGTTTGGCGTGAAAGCCAATCCACGTCGATTAATTGCCCGTTGCCGGTTTCAATCCGTTATGTCCTCGGATGTGATTGTCGCCCAATGCCCGATCGTCAGCGGAACCATGTACACCGTTTTCTTCACCCAAGAATATGACGGTGATATATGGGGATGGGAAAATACCATATATGCTGTGGAATATGATACATATAACGAATTGAGCAGCGGGAATGAGTTCCTTTTAAAGTACAATCTTGCTGTAAATATCAAAAAACCATAATGCCTATCATTAACACCTTATAATGGGCATTATGCTGCATCAAACAGAATTAACAATATAAACAGCACAATATGACACTCAAAGACTTATTTATGCAAGTCCGATTCGATGATTTGATACCCTCTTTATTAGAACAGGATGAGAATACCCAAAACAGTATTTGTTCTTTCCGTGAAGCGTTCGATCTTCTACGAATGATGGAACCGGATCAGGATTTTAAAGGAGAAGTCGTGATCCAATGGAGCAAGACGGAAGAGGGTGAAGAACCGTGGATTAAGGTCTGCCATTTAGACAACGAGTGGGAAAAACAACTTGCCAAAGAAGTTGTCCTTAAAGAGGATGTACAACTTTCAAACGAAGAGTTAGCCGGAAATCCTTTATGGTTAGTCCGCTGGACTGTTGGCGCTGATATAGCGCTAAAAACTTTTCTTTACTCATTGATCGTTTCATAACTACGTTTTTGATCGCAAAGTAATAGAAGAGTTTTTAGGTCTGCAATGTGTACTTTATCGGATGCTTACGATTTATTGATACTGTCCAGTAATGCTCAACTGCTGATGTTACATTATGCATCTCTTCATTGTCTGAATACCGTCAACCTGCTCTTTAACTATTTAATTACGCATATCCTTATACCACTTACGAAAGATGTTATAAAGAATTTTATTCTCATACAAAAGAAGTATAAAGACTCACCATAAGGCAAAATTCGACCTAGTACTGAAAAAGTAAAACCTTTCTAATTTTTCGCTGCTATACACATTTTTCTATTTTGACTAGCAACAAAGATAAACATTTCTGTTTCGTTCCTTTTTTAAGTGCTTACTGATTAAAATGTACAAAACATCCATTATTTATTTAGTAGCATCTTATGAATAAATGTAAGGAGTTTACCTGCAACCTCATTATCCATTGAATATGGAACATTTGCTCCATACCTATTCCTCCAATTACAGGAAGTGATAAAGAAATCTGTCGGATGAAAAGAATACCTTAAAAACTCCCTCTCTATAGGTTAAAGAAAGCATCAACTTTTTTATAAACAAAGTATCGGGAAGAGCACATGCTTTTCCTTTTTTATGGCCTTGCTGTGCCGGGTCGCCTGCCACCACCACATTTTGATTGCAAAATCCTGTTCGGCTCTCTTCCTGTATGGTTTCCAGATGGTTATACATGCCAAATGTATATGTTTGCATGACATATGCTATTTACTATGTTTGTCATCTTATACATTACCGCATTCATAACAAATTTATTTTTTCTTCTTCACACCAGATTTCCAACAATTCATCATCACTAAAAGAATAATTCTTCTTTTTAAATTCCTCCCATATTGTCTTTATGACATTCGAAATATGCTCAAATTCTGATTTGTTGGAATATCTATATTTTTCAGCTATTTCACGCCAATATTTTATTTGTCCAAGAAACAGTTTCCAATCAGCAGTATTTTCATGTTTCTTTAAATCAGTTCTTATATTTTCTTCCGAATGTATCGGTGTATAAGGAAAATCAGAAGGCGATTTAATAATGTTATGAAATTCTGAAACAGAGCATGCTCTACAATTGTTTAGTTCGCCTCCTGTCCGACTTTGTCTATTAAACCAACTTTTAGCTTGTGAAGCAAGCTTTTCCTTAAACAGGAAAATGCTTTTCAACTCAATTGCGACTTTCCTGCCAAGCAATTTCTTGGTGTAAATCACCTTGTTTTCCATAGCTGTCTTAGAAAGATTTTTAATATTATCATAATCCATTCTAAGTTCTACAAGCAACAAACGCGGACTGGAAACTCGATTATTTTCATAAGTAGAAATGCCAATTACCGCATCCACCGTACAATCAGGCTGTCCCTTTCTCAATACATTTTTTTCGTATGTATCCATATCCAGACATTCAATATCCGGACGAAAGGAATATGTATTTCCATAATCGCGACGAGACACTGCATTCAACGTAGAATGACATACCGGATAAATAGAATGTCCCCTTACGACCTCATTATTATAAATCCATTCCCCCATTCCCATATATATTGATTCTGTCCAAAGCAATATTGAATGAATCGAAGATTTCTCCTATTTCATGTTCCAAATCCTTATAAACATACTGGTGTGGATTTTCTTCATCCGGCTGTGCTACATAGAAACGAGTGTCCGATAACACACCCTCTTTGTGAGCTATATCGTGAATGGCAGCCACCATATCCGGATTGTGACTGGCTATCATAATTTTCAATCCCAGTTCCTTGTTCAATAAAACTAGAAGCCGAGCAAATTCTACTATCCATTGCGGATGAAGATGTGCCTCCGGCTCGTCTATCATCAGCAATGTTTCTTGATTCAGATTACCATTCTCCAACAGACGTTGAAGATAAGAAAAAGCCTTGAATCCTGTGGCTGCATCTTTCAAGGAGATATTTACTTTCTTATCTTTGGAAATATAACGCAAACTTTTTTCATCAAAGACATCATCCTCTTCCAATACCGTTTCACCATTCAATAAATCTTTGACCCGTACCAAAAATTTTCGTTCTCCCATAGATAAATTCTTACCCGATTTATCATCTAACATCATCTCACGCAAATCATTCCAAAAAATGTTTTCCGTATCTTCCACTTCAACTGCCATGGGAGTGTCAATATAAATGGCTCGCTGCAAATTGAACAACGTGGAGACATGGGTATCTTCGAGAAGATTAACCTCATCTTCCTCCAACTGAATCCCCAAAGGGAAATCATGCTGTATATCGAAATACTTCTCAATCAACTTTAAATAGGTAGAACGCGGACGTTCATTCATATTTTTAACCAATTGATTAGTCAGTTGAGTAATCAAACGATTATTCTGCCCAACAAAATTTTCAATAGACTGACGAACATCTTCTTGTTTGTTATGAACACTCAAATAATTCAAGATTCTGACTTTACGTGCTTCAGAAAGATTTTCCGTCAAGGCTTCCGATAGAAAATTCTCTGTGGCATACAAGGCTTGCAGAAACAAATCTTGAACAATCTCAATTTGTTCATACGAGTGCACTCTTGTCTGCTTCATTTTTTCGGTTACTTCAAGCAAAGTATTCAAAGAACCTTTTTCCAACAAACCGCTTTTTTGAGAGAATCGCCCCAAATCCATACAAGCAAATCGCATCCGATTAATCAAGTTATCTATTTTAGCTTTATAATCCCTCAACAAAAAAATGTCAAAGTCTCGCGATCCGTTAATCAGATAATACAGCCATCGGGACAGGGTACTCTTTCCACATCCGTTAATGCCGGATAACACCGTAATGCCATCCAGTTTGATTTCTGCCTCTTTAACTGCATGATAACCAAGCAGTTTATATATGTATTTGCCCATATTTTTTACAATTTGCCTATAGTCAGTACAAAGCTACTACTTTTAGAATTAAAAACAAACAAGAGACACTACTTGTTGAAGAGATTTAGCATTACCTTTTGCATAAAGAAGAGATTTCCAGACGCCCAAACGGTGTGTATCGCTACCGGCCAAGTCATAAAAATTATTTTTCAACAGCCATTCCGCCTTTTTTCTTGCCTCTATGCCATAAGCATCGACCAATGAAAAGAGATTCAGCTGAAACTTTACCTTCATCTCTTTCAGTTGCCGGTAATCGTTCTCATTCATATAGACATAGCGTTCGTGATGCCAAACTCAATGAGTCTTTTGGCATCACGTTCTGTGAGTACGTCCCTCTTTATTCGGAGAAAGATTAAGAAGTACATTAGAGTTTTGCCCAAAAACAAAATTACAAATTTTTTCTATACATTGAATAAAAGATACATAAAAAACAAATTGCCCCAAAATAGACGAAACTCCGATTCTTCGGGGCTTCGTCTATTTTGGGGCAACCGATTTACTTGTATTTCTTTATTCATTGACAATTCGGCTGTACAAAGAAATATCATTTCCCGTAATGTACATCAACATAAACAGGACAATAATCGGAAGCGACATAATCTTTTATCATTCTTGTCTGTTTAACCGTAAATTTCCTGTTCTTTTTCTTGATAGCAGGACCAAATACATAATTCATCCCGGTCTGATGTGCTATTTTTCTATCCCATTATGGACATTGTAGGATATTATGCGCAAACTATCCAACTCATCAGTAGAAGGAAGCATGTACCTCTGCCATAAGAACCAAGCATAACAAATATAACATTACTTTTTTCATAGGACAGCATTATATTCTCTTGCGGAGTTCAAGCAATAAGTCCACATCTTCCTGACGCATTCTGCCTTCACGATTAGGAGGCAAATTCAGAATCAGGATATTGTCTTGAGCCGTGGCGCGTTGGTAGAACTTGAACAATTCATCAATGGATTTATATTCCTTATCCGTTGTATGATAGAACCACCTTTTAAAAAAACATACAGTCGATTCAAACGGCATATAATAGCGTTTGCCTTGATGAATAAATACTTTAGGGTCGGGATTGGCAGGCAAGAGCGGATCACCCAAACGGAAATCACTGGGGAAATAACGTATGGGGTCACCCTCCTTTTGCTTTTCAGGAATGATTTTATAGGATTTTTCAGGCGCGTTGGGGTCATTAGGATTAGCATCCTCTCCAATGGTCCAATTTATGCCTATCTGACATTGCGGCTCACGGCTCTTGATAGTCTGATAGATTTCTTGAACCGGCCAGCGATCATGCGGCTGATCCAAGAGACGGTAACGATTGAAACGGTTATCAAACCGGTGTTCAATTTCAAGGCGAAGGAGTGAAAAGATAACGATTTTTGGTAAAGAACCATCTGCCCAAAGCATACGGTCAAAAGGTGAGCAACATACAATTAATCACTCCCATACAGAAAGGCGTTGTAGGCGCAGCCAATCTGAACATGGCCTTGCAATCGGCATTGAACACTTCTCGGTTGGCATTGAACCGTGGCGGTTACTCGTTACGGCAGAGTGACCTGGTGATGCAGCTGCGCATCAACTACAACATGGATATATTCAGCAGCGATTTGGGCTATGTCGAGCACGGCTCTTTCATTTAAACTTGGAATAGACTGACAACCACTGATTATGTTGAGTTTACCTTAGTTCCAAAATGTACCATTAAGTCAATATTATGTCAAAAGTTGCGTTGAGCTGTTCTAAATGTCTATCTGCCACAAACATTAGATATTCAAAGTAGGGGGCGTAAAATAAACTGTGTTAGCAAAATTAATATTTTATTCTTTGCTGACACAGTTTTATTTACAGCCTCTTCAAAGTATTTTTAAATGAAAGAGCCGTGATTTTATCTGATTTTCAAAGTGTAACCTTTCCCAATCTGACTTCATCTGACAGTTCCTCGAATCTTTCCTCGACTTTCAGTACCTCGTCACAGATGCCCTTGCACCCCTGATTGTTCACTCTCATGAAGTTGCTCCGTGAGGTAACCTGGCACACCCTGCTTTGTGATAATCCGATATAGTTCCCTATATCCTGTTGTTTGAATCTCAGCTTGATACATCCAACATAGCAGAACACATGTTTGGCAAAAGCTATCTTGTGTGTCTTGGATTTATGCTGACGCAACGTAGCGGTATCTATGTTGGTGACCTCTGCTACGGCATGTAGCAATACTTTCAATTTATCATTCATAAACAATACCCTCCTTGACTAAATCCTTATACTTGCTTTCATCGTCACAAATCCACCCGGTATTCGGTGTCATCAGGCAAGATGACCAGTACTTGTGTGTAATCCTGATTGTAATCTGCTGTTTTGACATTCGTGATGGACGCCAACTTGTTTATTAATTCCTGCAGCAGTAATTTTTTGGTTTCCTCTCCGGAGGATTTGATTTTCTTCCGATAATTCTCCATCTCAAATTCGACTTCCAGCAAGGCAAGTCTGTATTCCATATTTTTGGGCTTGCGGACCTTTACCTTGTTTTTTTTCTTTTTCTGTGCTGGTTCCTCAGTCACCACAACCGTTTTACTCTCGGTCACCTCTGTGTTGTTATGTAGCCGGAATGTATGTTGGCTACGGATGGTGTCAGACACACTCGTCTGGGCGTTTGCATACAAGTGCCCGCCCAACAGCAAAGCTGTAACTATCAGTTTTATTTTCATAGTAAAGAAAATTTTGATTTTGTATTTGTTATTTATACGATGTGCTCAAGTCTGATTCTGCCCCGTCCTCCCAAGGGACGATATTGACTCCCTTCAGGTACAGGTTTTCTTCTGCCACATCAAATCCCAACCAGAAGTTCTGTACCATGCCCTGGCCAAAATTCAGATCCTTGACAGGTAATGTATAGGTCCTGCCATTTACGATGACTGTAATGTTGATGGCCACCCCTTTGCAGGGAATCATGTACAATAAGGCTTTTTGTCCTGTCTCGTCAATCTCGCATTCCATTTCTCCGTCCAGGACCTGCAAGGAACCCGTTTCATCGGTGAACATATTGATTTGTCCAGTAGAGTAAATCGGATGCACGGGATCGGCTCCCTCTATATAGATGTGAGATACGGTGCATCCCTGTTCCAGAATGGGCCGTATGTCCAGTTTCAGCATACACATCGCATGCCGCATCTTGATGTCTGCAATAGGCTGGGCGTAGTTGATGTATCCGTATTCTTCGATATCATGGAGCCCATACATGTAGTCCGTCTTGCCGGTATTGATACGGAGCCATTCGTCCGACTGCATGTTCGGGTCGTACGGATAATAAGCATATGCGTTGACACTGTCCTCTCCAAGCCTTACCTCACAGTTCTTGTCCAGATACCATTTGGAACCGTTGGATATCGCCTTTTGGTTATTCAACAGATTTGTCTGGTTCATGTTCTTGTCTAAGGAGAACAACCCGACGGCGTGCGTAGAAGGATATTTGTCCGGTTGGTCCGGAGCCAGGAACGAATGGCTGCTGACCAGTAATTTGAGCGTGTTGGTCTTTTCACGTACCTCGTCATGGTCCGTGCATGAGCCGGCTAGAATTACGGCAAGCAAAACACCGGCTGTCTTGATGTAATTAGAAAGTATTTTCATATCTTGCTATACTGTTATCTGAAATCTCAAGCGCCCCATTACACTGATCGTCGTTAAACTGGCCCTCTCTCAGCAGTCCAATCAGGAAGTCGGCGCAACCTTCCGCAAGTTCGTGATAGTTGTAGTCTCTGGGGCAGAACGACATATTGACCGTATCATCATCGGTCAGGTTCATGTTCATGATTTCGTTTTGGAGTATCTGCATAAGCTGTGACAGTTCGAATGCCGCATACATGTTCTCTACCAGTTGCTCGACATCGACACCTGAATTATGCAGCGCTTCTGCCCGCTCGTCTCCTGTCAGATATTGGGGATCGGTATCCTCGTCCGCTATCAAGAAGAGACCCCAGCACTGTTGTCCCTCATGAAGGATTTCACCCCAGAAGAACATGGACACGTTTTGGTCGATATTCAGATTAAACAACTCCACAGCCTGTTTCGGTGTGATAAACATTGATTGCATAATGAAATTTATGTTCATAGTCATTTTTTATTAGTTGTTACACATTTATTGTTTCCAAAAAGCAATTGCTTGGACATAGTATCCAGCAGTTCGGTCACCTTGATACCATAGTTGTCAGACACGACATAGATGACTTGTTCCTTCTCCATTGCAGTTTCCAGCTCCAAATTCTGCAGTTTCTCCTTGGACAAGGAAGGGTAAGCCACCAGAATCTTGTACCGGCTGTTGTCTATTAACGAGAAGGCATCCACTAAAAAACCGTAATCCGTTACTTGGAAAGTATAGTCTCGGGGCAGGGACACCGCCACTGAGTGAACGATACGCAAGGCGTCGGATATGATTCTCAGGTATTCTGAATTCTTCATGTCGGCCAAAAACAAGTGATACTCTCCCCTGCCCCTGGCCTGCAGCCAGTCGGCCGCTATTCTCTTCAGGTTGCACTGCTCGTACCCGTACAGCAAGACGGTCCTTTGCAACAGTGATGCCGCAATCATATTGGAGACTGAACCCAGCAGAAACAAAGTGGCCAGAAGGGAATAGGTTGTGTTGACGGTTCCTGTCTGCAAGCAAGAGAACACCATGACCAATATACCGGAAACCAGCCCCAACAGTCCCCATCCGGTGTAAGCCTCGCTTTTACGTTTAAGGACAGCACCGGTAATGCCGTGAATGGAACCCCATGCGGCAATGAAGAAAAGTGCATATATACAAATGGTTCCCATACCCGTTATTTTGTACCGTTAATCCATCCATTCAAGCGGGAAGGATTCAATGTAGCCCTTTGGTCACCTGCTACCGTTGGGACAGGAGCATCTGTATATTGTTTCTTTACGGAATCTTCCACACGGGCAGGTTTGAACTGAAAGGAAATCGGTTCCTGTTCCTTGTTCTGTGGAACTTGTTGGTCAAGGCCGTTGGCCGTATTGTTCGTAATGGGTTTGTCGGCACTTTTCTTGAAAGCGCGTGACAACATGGGTATTCCGGTTGGCATTGTCTGTTTTGGTTAAAAGTTTAATAATACAAAAATAACCTATTATCCGTTGATTTACAAGCAATCTCAATAAAATTTCCGATAAAATGCCCGTATACCGTTATCTGCGCCGTTTCCGTGCCTTCTTATTTGGCTTGGCAGGCAGCTGTGACTTATGCACGACAACACTGTATCCCGGTTGGATATCCGAGTCAAATTCCAGCATGGACTTCATTGCGTTTTCAACGAGCCGTACATATTCAGGCAGATAGCCCTTCTCCATTTTACCCCGCATGAACGGGATTTCTTCAGTGTATCGGATCAGGCGCTTGACTTTATCGACAGCCTTTTCTCGGTTGTCTTTTTCAAGGGCCCGGATAGCATTGTCATAATACCCCAGAATCGCCTTTATCTTCCGTTGGTAGGCAATCTTGTCCTTTTCCTTGATTGATTCCTGAAAATTGAGATACCCCTGCCGGACACAGTAGCGGGCATTGATGCTGTTGAACACCTGCTCGAAGGAAACCCCGTTGCCTACATTGAACCTTTCCTCCGTATTGGTGAACTCCGGTATCTCGATAGTGAAAGAACCGTTCTCGGATTCGGAAACCGATGCACCGGATTCGGGCAATGAGGAGTATTTGTGTATTACCGCCCCGTTGGACAGCTTGCAATAGCCGATTGTCTCGATGCCGTTATCCACTACCCTATAGGTGCGGTACTGCGCATTTGCTGTATGAAAAGCCGCTGTTAGGAAAGCAGGCAATATCAGTTTGAGTATCCTGTGCATGATTTCTTATTTTAGAGTGACACATTTATATTGATCATCAAAGCCGTCTTCCAGGCAGATGCATGATTTCATGATTTTGTAGTTGATGGAGTAGTATTCGTCGAACTGTAACTTGGCGAGTCCGTAGTCTGCGTTCGTCCTGATAGCTTCAATGAGGGTCAGCAGGCGGTCCACTTCTGAAGCCGACGCATCATTACCCAGCTTCAGGAACAGTTCTTTCCCTTTTTGGTAGTACTTTTTTGATTCATCCAGCATACGACCGTGTGCGGCAGTGTTGACTGCGCAATAGCGGGTTCCTGTCTGAAAATAACCTTGCGCGATTGTCAGGTATTGTTTTGCGAGCATGGCATCCCACAAGAACACTTCATCCAGTCCGTCAGGGATGGAGAAAGATTCCATGACAGTCAGGGTCACCGGTTCGACATAGCGATCCAAGACCGCCCCTTTGGGGGTAGTGACCTGCAGGCTGGAGCGGATAATCACTCTTGAGCCCATACATCGCACCTTCCCGATATAGGTAACCTGTCCGAGGCGATAAGAAAAATCCCTCATGACAAGATCCTGACCGAACAATAGGGTCGGTAGCCAGGCAATGAGAAACAGCCCTGTTTTGATAGTCCTGTTAAGATTTTGGCACATAGTTTTGATTTTAGTCCGCGTAAACACCATTCAGGTGTTTGACGTTCAAATTTTTAGGTGAAATTACAGGATCTCTCTCTAATATCCAAGCAAGTACAAAAAATATTCAAACTGAAGCCACTGTCACTCACGTGTGTTGAATGAATGACAGCAGTTGTGCCTTTTGAATAAGCGACAGGCTGTTCCAAACGGACACATATTTTTCGGTGTGGCATTCTTCGACCCAATCGGCATCGGCATCCCCTTTGTGGCATGTGGGAAACGGTATCCTCATGGAGTCTGCATGGTGGTTGTTTGTATAGTCGAGAAACTTTATGATGCAGTCCTCTTTGTCATTGTAGCCGGGTGACCAAAGTTCGGTTTCCTGCAGCTGCTCACGCTCGCTGAGTGTCCCCGTCAGGTTTTCGTAATGTACAAGTCCGGTCTGTTGCAACAGCAGGAGCACTGAGGCCGTATCCTCGAACAGCAGCGCTCCCAGGTAGTTGGGTTTGTTGAACAGATCTGAGCGTATCATGCTGATGTCGCCGGATACCGAACCGCCCAGGGCTTCCGAATAGATTTTTTGAAAATTCTTCCGATCGCCCAATACGGACAATAGACGGTCTATAATGTCAATGGATTGTGTCAAATCGCACATAGTTCGTTTCTAAGCATTTATCAGACAAATAGTGTTTCTTCATTCTTCGTTGTCAATAGTGTGTACGCTTTCTGGAGCGCATATTTACGTTCAAAATCACTTTCTGAGGGCTTCCCCTTGATGCGTGACATATCCATATCGTGCAGCAGGCAGCTCTTCTTGACTGCCGTTGCCAGCGGGTCAGTCCTGACCCGACGGATATACTCAGCCAGTGATTCATCGGGATTACGTGTCAATGCCACCACCGTCCTTAGGACTATCAGCGGTACCCCTTCTGCGAACATCATATTGACTGACACATCCTCCCTTACCGTAAGAGTGTCATGCAGCAGCGCACAAATCTGTTCCATGGGAGTCTTCATTTTTTTCAGCACCCGGAACGCATGCAGGATGTACGGTTCACCGTAAATGTCCTTGACCCCCTTGTACAGCTTTGCGCTCAGAGCCACGGCATCATCCAAATCAAATGATTCCTCGTACGCCTTGTTCATTCCCATGAGGACGAAACAGTTGTAAAAGACAAACAGCTCGTCCACCAAAGCCGGTTTGCACACATATTCCGGATGGATTTTCACGGTGTTCTGGTTGGCCTGCATGCCTGTATCAGAGATTACCCATAAGAAACTTTCGCTTACATCAGTTATACAGTCCTTGCCCATGACAATAGCCTGTATGGCAGTTGATTGTTCTACCGTCTCCCCACCAAGATGGAAACCGTTGAACGCCACCGCACGTTTGCCGTCCGAGAGTTGGAATACCGAACCTCTCCGTAGGTAACCCTGATTATATTCCACAAAACCTGTTTCGGGGATATCATCATCCAGTTTGCGGAGTGTATTATCAAATTGTTCCCGTAAAACCGTCTCTTCAAGAGTCGTATAGTCCAGCCGTCCGGTTGTTATCAGTATCAGAACCTTTTCAGTCGGAATTGCCTTCAGCTCTTCGACGATGTTTTCCGTCTCACGCTGTCTTAGCAGTTGCTGCTTGTAAGCGTTCTGAATGATTGAGCGTAATTCCTTGACAGTTGCAACAGCTGTTATGTACCCGTCCCCGTTTCGCAGGTCGGCTACACGCAAGTTTATGTGTTCGGCCAGATAATCCAGCCATTCGCACCCGGATTGGGTAAACAGGTTTTTCAGCCATACAATCCGGTGGGGCTTCTGTTTTTTGGTTTGAGCGAGCACCTGTCGGATGTCCATATTCTCCTGATACGGAATGAACACGAATTTATGAGAACCTTCAGTTAACGTAAAATTTTTCAGTAGTTCCATAGTATGTCATTTATCAATCGCTCGATAATAATGGAATTCCGTAGGACTGAAAATCACCATACCAGAATCCGTGAAGACGTATGTCTTCCCAAAACGTTCATACAAGTCGAAACCGCTTGTACGGGCAATCATCCCTTGAATGGACTGTACGGCGCGTGCAGTAGAAACTCCGTGAATTTCCACGGGCAAGGCTTCCGGTCCGTCTCCTTTATAGAACATCCGGACACTGACCGTGTCGTGCCCATGGATGACAGCACGGCCCATCCATTTCTTTTCGTAAGTCCTGCGTTCCATACCAATCCAATCCGGCAGGTCAAATTTCGGTTCCGGAACCAATGCCGGAACAATCCGATATGTGGTATAGCCTATGCCCATAACGAACAATGTCCCGATTGTCCCGACAAGAACATTCCGGACGATTCTGTTCTTATACCTGCTGTATGCCGAGCGGATCCCCATAGCAAGTTCATGACATTATAACCGATGTCTTACATCGGTCCAATAAGACCAATACTGGGAACGTACCTCCGGTGTCATGGCCATATAAGCATCGATCCGTTCCATGGGCTCCATGCGGAACATACTCTCAAAGTATTCCTTGTTTGCCGGGTCGATATTATCACAAGGAAATTCACCAAAGCGGTACTGCGCTTGCAGGATTCTTCGTAATGTCATTGTATCCATATTCTATCTATTTGCGGCTTATCGCCAGTTTGTAATACTTATTTCGCGGAGAGCGAGATATTGTATTTCTTTCCGCTTTCTGTCACCGTTCCCGGTTTCCAGACGAAGCTGCCCTTATCCGAGGACACCTTTACGTCAATCTTGTATCCGGGTATTGCCAGAAAACCTTCTGCAATCTCCGGGCTGTTCATGGTAAGATCAACGGATGTACTTCCGGAGGAAGCGATCACCTTACCGGTGAACACGTTATAGTCCGCTGAAGCAGGCAGACTGCGTACAGAGATGCGTGTGATATTGCCAAGTGAAGCGTCAAAGTTGAACTTCAGCAATGACATGGCATGGTTCAGTTCGATTTCGGCCATCGGATTGTTCCTGCTGATGACAGAAGGAACTGGAGTGTACAGGAAGTCCACACCGTTCTCCAGTTTGGCCATACCTGTCGAAACATTTGACTGATACGGATAATACCCGTATACGTTCGCCTCGGAGTTGGTTAATGCCGTATTATATCCGGCCTCCCAATACGAGTCCCCATTCAGGGTATAGGTAATATTCATGTTTGACGCATTTCCCCCGTATCCGTTTGTCGTACCCTTGTCAGTCACGAACACTCCGATTTTGGCGCCTGGCTCAAAGGAAGAGACAACAGCACGTGAAGGGCTCTCGCATGAAAAGTCCAGTTCAGGATAGACCTCTTCTGAAGTCTGTTCTATATTGTCCAGTTCAGTAGATTCGGTACATGCAACCAGCAAGAGCGGCAATGCCATCAGTTTACTCCAAGTGATTATTCTCTGTATTTTCATAAACGTAAATTATTATATTTCCATAATTAAAAATTCTCGATCGTTTCCCAATCCAACTCGGCGACGGGTATCACCATCTGGCTGGTTTTCTTGCTCTCCGGCTTTATCATGGAGTTGACAGATGTGACTTGAACCATGTATGCGAGGTCGTCATCAAACTCTTTTCCCAACCATGCGTTCTTGCACAGTCCCTTTCCTCCGCACCGCTTCACATTCCTGGACAGTTCGCCACGTTGTTTCCTTGAATACAGATGGACAGCATCGCCGGGAAGAACCATATGCCAGTTCCCTTTCTTGATACGCTCCGTCTCATAGGACAGCACATAGGCAAGTGCCGGGAAATCCTTTTTCTTCAGCTTGGTATTCTCAATACCTTTCAACAGCCTGTTCGTCGCCTGTTTCAGATCTTCCAGCGGTTGATCCGCTTCAAAGATTCCGAAGGGATTGATGACCGGAAGGCTCTCTCCCACCCGGACCGCATCAGCCGTACACCAAGGAAGTTTCGTGCCATTGTTGACCGACATGATTCTCACCCGTTCGGCATCGACAAAATAAACGATTCCTTCGACCTTCTTCGTCGCCAAAAAGGTCGGGCTGAATGTCCCGTCTGCATAGAAATAATCCAAGAGATTTATGGAATCGATCTTGCGCAGACCACACCACTTGAAGGTTACCATAGAGGAAGTGACCTTGTGGGAGTCCATCGTACAAACGCCCAGACGTTCTTTGCAGGTACTTCCCGGAACATCCTCCTGTGGGAATTGACCGGCCAGTCCACACAGCACCTTCAGATGCGAGTCGGACAGCTTTCCGTCCACCTTCACCCGGATCTCCGGGAATCCGGTGTTAGGATCCGCATCATCATCCACCTGGCACGTCATATCCTTAATCCGTTTGCCAAATGGCATTGCCTGAATCTTTGGAAGCAGCTCGGTTACCAGCCTGTTCAGCTCAGTTGCTTCATCAATAGTAAAGTTTCGGTGTCTCATACATTTAATCTTTTACAGCAAAATAAACCTTTTACAACCAAACTACCAAAAATCAATCTTTTAGTAGTGTAATTATTCACAAATTTTCATTTTTGTGAAAACATTCTCGACGGAATTGTCCAATAATTCCAGCATTCCCGGCTCATTTAGAATCGCTTCAACCGGAACAGGTTTCATGTCCCAAACCAATTGAAGGGGTTCACTGGAGGATTTCTGCATTTCCATTAAAGCTTCCGCGCTTCCTTGAGCTATTAAATCCCAACATACCGTCTTGTTGAATACCAGATTCTTGTTTAGTGTGTGCAAGATAGCCAGTGTCAAGTATCCGGACACAAAATACAGCTCGTTGTCCGAGAGGTCGTTTAGCCCCCGAAGGTAGGAAAAAGCCAATGTCGATGCCAAAGAGCGTAACTGGGCGTCCTTATAGATGTTTTCTTTGTCAGGCATCTGTTCGTCCGCTTTCTTCTCTTTAATCACCCACAGCTTCCATGCACCGAAAACCGTCATGCCCGATGTCACTACCGCGATGGCGTATGCAACGTGGTGTTGCGACAGTATCAAGGTTGATGTCAGTGAGAGGGCCGTAAGAAATACGCCCGCTCCCAGAAGCAACCGATAGTAAGACTCATTTTTATTCATAGTCGAACCGTTTAGCCATTATTATCCGTTTGTCCGTCGCCGTTGTTCCCGGCATCTTCCTGCCTGTTGCGGAATTTGCTGCGTCTTTTCTTCCGTCTGTAACGGTTGCCAGACGCAGCCGGTCTTTCGGAAGTTTTTCCAGCCTGCTGCTCTGCTGCAAAACTATTAAGCAATGCCTGGTTCTCAGCCCGTAGTTCTTCCAGCGTTTTATGCAACTTTTTCAGTTCCTTCTTCCGCATATAGCCGATGGCCGCAAATATGCCGGCGCATACCGGCGATACGATAAACAGCAGTGCTAAAAGCACATGAAAGGAATTCATCAATATCTGTCCCATAGCTATTACATCTTAAGTTTCGCTTGATGTTTTTGGACCTGCTGCTCAGTTTCCGTGTGCCTATGACTATATCCATTACTTTGAAGAATTGAATTAGCTTTTTGCATCAACTGTTTTTCGGCAGCCTTCAGCTTCGCTTCATTTCCTTCTAATTTGGCAGCCTGCAGTTTCTCGTATTCCCTGCCCATTCCTGTCATTTTCAAGAATGATTCCTTCTTTTCTTCATCATTCTTGAAATACTCGTCAAGGCCCTGTTCGCCTTTCATGCCTAATGAATGGGCGGCACCGAAGAACTCGACACTGGATTTGATGCCCTTATCCAATGCATGTACACCTGCAGCAGCTTTCAGCTTCGGATCCTGTTCGTTCTCGAACGCTTGTTTGGCTTCGCTGGCAATATCATCGAAGGTTCCTTTGCAATAGCGTTTCTCTTCCTCATTCAGTCCATAGCCCTTCAATACAGAATCCACCTTTTCGTCCAGTCCCTTAGTCTGGCCTTCGGCGGCAGTTTGTCCTTTACCAAACTCTGAACCGTCCCTTTTCATCTCTTCAGGAACGGGAGCAGCGGGATTGTGTCCTCCCCTGCATACCAGTGCCATGCCGCCTATCACAGCGTGTGCGGCTTTGTGGGTCTTATCATAACTCTTGTGGATGCCTTTACCCATTTGTTCGCCTACCCATTGGAAAGCTCTGTCACCACCGACCAGATCTTTCAGAAGTTCCAGTAATTTTTCTTCATTCATATCGTTAAAGTTTTAATCCGAATCCCATACTCATTTGATTGCCTATCCTTTCAGTGTGCACCAGTTCCTGTCCCAAGATTTGTCCATTTGTTCCTTGAGTTTTCTGAATGTATTCTTGTACGTCATGTTTCATATCATTCCAGATACGGTCAGCCCTTGTTGTATTCTCCAGTAGCAATGAAGACTTATATTCTTCATATTTGGTTATCAGCCCCAACCGTGCAAGCATGATGTTATCTCCGGAAGCGTACATGTCCACGCTTTTGCGCAACAGGTCATCAGCGGTAAACACTCCTTTCTTCACACCTTCCTCGATGCTCTGAAGGGAAAGTTTATCCGTTGCACGCATCTCAGCCTTTTCTAAGGTCGCCATCTGTAACTGATGCATCCGTTCCATTTCGGGCCCCGCTTCATGCAGCCGGTCAACAGCCATGTCCGGTACCCATACAGGGATAGCCTGGGACGATGTGAACCCATTGAAGAACGCCGTTTTTTCTTTTATCCCGCCGGTAATGTTTCCCAATTCCTGTTTCGTGGAATCCTTGTCCTGTATCCAGATAACCTCTTCTTTCTGTGTTAGTTGGACAGCCATATTGATTTCCCTGTCAATGAGGGCACTTACTTTCTGGTTCCGTTCGATGGGATCAGTGTACTTCCGGCATAACCGGTCAATCTGATACGCCATGTTTGCTGTCCGCTGTTTGAACAGCCTTGCCGCGTTTTTGTCCAGTCCCATTTCGTTCAGTGTTCGGTCCATTTTCAGGTTAATCTCATTGCGCCACCCCCTGAAATCCGATTCATTGGGTTGGTACATTCCTTTCCCGTCAATCTTGATTTTTTGTCTCAGCTCACGGTCCCGTCCTTGCGGAAGGATCTCCATCATGGCCCTTTCCGTTTCAGGAGAGACCAGCATCCGGCGTAGTATCTCAGCCGGGACACCTAGTCCTCCGGCACCCAGCCCTTGCACGGACAAGTTGTTTTGGGAACCGAAGAATGTTTCCAGTAAGGCGGCGACCGTGTCCACCATTTTTGCCAATACTTGTTGCATAGTTCTTTATGGTTTTAGTTTTATATTCCTATTTCTCTACGCTGTTGGCTGCTTCGTAACTGCCTTTTATCACAGCTGCCCGATTTGACAACTCCTTTCGTACTCTGTCTATTGAATTTTGCAGCATCTTCCGTTCGATAAGGCTGTGACAGTTCGGCAGGGCTTTCTTCATCCGGATAAACTTCGTCAACCGATCTTCAAAGCCATCGTTTATCAAGCTGCCGCCGCATAAGTTACGGAATGACTCTCGGCTGTCAAATAGTTTCTCCAGTTCTGAGAATTCATTCTCGTTTGCCATGCGATCCAGAATCTTCAGATAATCTTCCTTATTATCCTTATAATCATCCTCGCAAGGCCATATGCTACGGATATAGTTATATTCATTGCCATATCTTGAGTTGTAATCCACATAGACCGGATGTACTTCTTCGCATACACCTTCATTAGCCGACAAACTGGGAAGGAATTCTTTGTAATTTTCACACCCGAGTGACGGGGTGAAGTATTGTTCTGAAATAATGCCCCAACCGTGGAAGCTGAATCCGGCCTTGTAATATACTTCCGTAATGGTCGCAAACTTCTTCAGGAACCCCCTAAAATAATCCACACTCTCTTTATCTTTTCCAGCATTTGCTGTCCAATCTGATAGTCCGAACAATTTCAGCACTTCCAACTCTGCATCGTCAAACTCCACACCTTCACATCCAATGGAATCTGACAGTTTTCGGATAATGTCTATATCGTGCAAGTCTTTCTTTTCCGGCTTTTTCTCCAACATCTCAACCATCTCATACAAAAGGACTTCCATTTCTTTCAGATAGTAAAGTTTTACTTCGGCTAATACTCTATCCGGACGAAGATCGTCAGCTTCTCTACCGGCTTTTTCCAATCGCTGCTCTTCAGCAGATATTTCATCCAGCGCTTTTGCAGCCATGTTTATCTTTTCGACAATTAAATTCTTTTCTGTCAGGACATACAATTTAGAGATATTGTCCAATAATGGCATTCGTTCTTTAATAAAAATAGCATCAAAAATAGTATCTTTACAATTAGGCAGCGATTTATAGTGATCGATCAATATCCCCTCCAATTCCCAAACGAATTCAGGTTCTTTCCATAACAATTCTGATTGAATAATTAAGCCCGCCGCTTCATTCAAGCAGGATGATGACGCACCGTTAAATCCCTCTTTAATTCCATGAAGTATTTCACTTTTGCTATATTTACCCTCTTTTGGTGACAGATACTCTTTCAGTTCAGATAAAGTTTTTTCGTTTTCGGCTTTTGAGCATAAATCTTCAATCTTACCGCATATTTCCGACAATCTCCTTTCAAGAGCCACAAGAATATTCTCTTCTTTTGTCAAATCCATGATTTTCTTTTCTTTAGACGGAGAGAGTGAGATATACGCATGGGCTTCCCTTATACTTTTAATTTCGGTAGCAATTTCATTTAACCGTACATCTTTGATATACCACCAATTCACAAAGAGGAACACATTTTGGAAATCTGTAATATCATGCAATTGGATTTGGGATAAGTACTCAACCCTATCGGTCAAACTATCCTTGTTCCCCAGTTCAGGTTTGAAAGCCGGAGAATTTGCCAGCGCATTGACCAAAATTGAGGAAGGATAAGGGAATTTTTTAGCATACACAACCAGATATTCCACTATACCCTCTAATTCATCGCAATTCGGGTCGGTAATCCGGGACAACAAGTCCGGTATCCCCTGTTTGTTGACAACATGGTTGTAATACCTGCAATAGAAATGTATCGGAGCTCCTGATGGCCAAAAGGTGCCTTCTGAATCGGGGAATCCCATTGCATTCAGAAAATTGGTCGAGAATTTATCCCACTCTTTATTTTGCCAATACATCAAATATTCAACCGTATCCAGCCCATTGAAATACAAGTACACCAGCACACCTATTGGAACATCTATATACTTACTCCCCATAAAATCCGTGTGATATTTAAACTCAGGAAATACCATGGGACCGTTACCCTCAGTCGTAACGACGAACCTCGTTTCGCATCCGTATTTTTCAGAGCCATGCGCGTTCGTTACTAAATCTGCAGCCAAACGTGCAAAATCATGTATGAGTTGCGGGAACGCTTTCCAACCGGAGCAAGTTCTCATTTCGCTATACTCCCTGTCCGGTTCAATTATATAAGCGAAAAAGCATATCGAGTCCTGTCCGGCAGGTTGCTCCGCTGAAGAAGCGGTCATGCCACCGGCTATCATTGTTTCCATTTCTTCCTGGGAAGGTTTCTTTTTAAAAAAACTTGCAAACGTATTCATAGTGTCTATTTGTTTTGGTTACTGCAAATTTACGATTTATATTTCACACTTACAAATATAAGTCCCTGTTTATTAGGTTGGTTTCGTATCATATCCGGATTGTCTTGCTATGATCAAAATTTCACAAGACTGTCTTTTACTAAGGGTCGTCGGAATTTGGCACTGTCAAGTATTTCTCCATTTTCTGTCATCGACATGGCTCATCATTCTATTATCAATTCTTAAATTCAGTTCTTGCTTGTACTTAGAATGTGTCTTTAGCCGGCGACGTTATTTTTTGTATGATTGACTCAACAGTTTCCCAGATTAGCCTTCTCATTTCATTACTCTCACTTACCCAGCTTTTATTCCTATTATTAAGCATTCTATAAAAGTTTTCCCAAGAATTTCTTTCATCCGGACTTATGGAGGATTGAATATATGCTTCAACCGCATCCGGCGACATACATAACAACAGATAGCGTTCTGGCTTATCTGTCCAAAACTTCGTCCTTGTTTCTTCATCCAAAGCGGCATACAAATGAGACTTCTCCCATGTCCAGTCCGGATCGGTTGGATCCATGAAGTCCTGTCCGTCCCTATCCGGAACAAAGTATAAGGGGGAAGGAAGACTATTTTTGGTATCTTTTCCTGTATCATCCTTATTCTCTTTTGGGGAATCAACGGCTGCGTTATCTTCCTCTTCCATATTTATCGCTTGTGCCAACGCATCATCGGAAATCTCCGCTGTCTCCAGCATGGATTCGTCGATTTCCTTTTCCTCGCCGGCGGTGAATTCATCACCCAACCCGAAATCAATCTCACATCCGGAGTGGAAGGGGACAGTATCATCTTCCCTTTCCGGCTGCCGATCGGCATGAGGTGTCTCTTCCTCGTTACTTTTCGAAGGTGAGACAGGTCCTTCCTGTGTAGTATTCTTCTGTTCATTCTCCACCTTTTCAGCCGGTATCTCTTTCTTCTTGGCAGTCTTGGCTTCGTTGGCTGCAAGGAATTGTTTCCGCTGTTCATTTGCATGTCGTGAAATATCGTCCAGCTTTACTTTCAACATGAACATATCAGGGACCTCTTTCCCTGAAAACCAGTCCTGGGTATATCGGGCCAGTTCCTGGTACACGCCTATCTTCTCTGTGGCAAGCTGTATATCAATCTCCTTCAGCATTTCATCCTTGACAATCCAAGGGGGCAGTTTTTTCCTGTTTTCCTCGAAATAGGAACGGACAGTCTTGACCTTATCCAGTGCCTCTTTTGCGGTGTATTCATAGTCCATCCGTGCGACCCCTACAAAGAGCTGGCAGACGATGCAGTCCAGCCAAGTCAGTTTGTTGCCTTTCAGAATATCGTACCGTTCGGGGGAATTGAACTTCACCCCAGCCGAGCTGTATTGGGCCAGTCCCATCTGGATAGCTAACTCCGAATACAGGAATGCTGAAGAGCCGGCAGTATTGAAGTGCTCGATTTCCTTCAGCACGTCCAGTATGAATTTCCGGGAATCACGCCAGAGGAACACCAGAGAAATCCATTTCTCCGCTGCCTCGTGTCTTTTCTGATCGTCGATGTCCAGGTTAAAGACTGTCTCCGTCCACAGGTGCAACTGGTCTACGGCAGCCATCAGCCGTTCGTTCTCACGCTCTTCCTTTATCTGTTGCAGCAGCGGTTCCAGCACCATGAGCGTGCTCCGGTTCTCCAATATCAGCCGTTGGATTTCCACCTCATATTCCGGTTCCATCCCCGACTTTCCGTCGCCATTGCCAATTTTTCCGCTGTAATACTTGATATCGTTGGACAATATCGTTGCATAAATGGAAATCAGGTTGACATCCACTGTGGAGAATTGATTATTGACATAACCATTATATGCCTCGATTCGTTTTTCCAAATATTTGAAGAACCGAGTGTTCATGATTGAGCCTATCATCGTACCGTTCGATATCAAGGAATCCGGCGTGATGAAAGGCTGCTCGAATACCCATTCCAATTGAGCCCGTGTGATTTCCGGACAATCCTTGTAACGGTCAATCTCCTTACGCAGAAGCGTGCCCCGTGAAAGGCGCTCCAGCGTATGCCGTATCTCTTTGCCGGTATCCGGCAATACGTCAGGCTCTTTCTCCGGAGCCGGTCCTGCAGCAATCTTATCATCTGTCCCCATTTTCCCGACAACGGCATACTTACCCGACCCACCCGGAGTATCATCATCCACGTAACGTCCCTGAAGCATCAGCTTCTCTTTGAGGTCCGCTTTAAGTCCTTTTTCGTCGAGGTTCATTTTGAACCTTTCCTCTTCGGCGGTAAGTCCTCCATGCATGCTGTGATATTCCAGGATTTGTTTCTTGATTCTGCCCAGGTCGTATTCCTCCTTGAGGGAAGAAATGAATTTGAAATGCTTGTTCGCCTTGTTGTTCTCCAGTTCGTCACGCAGGAGTTCAAATGTCAGTATATGGATGGATCGCATGTCATCAACCGGCATATTGAACAGCATCTCGATGTCATTGATACTGGTGATTTCGTAGTAGTTGGATCCCTCGATGATTTCCTCCACGTCCTTGTACACCGTCACCCTCTTCTCCAGATCATCCTTTTCCTCGATTACCTTTAGCAGTCTGGCAAGCAGCTGGTCGCTCGGCAGATACCGCTTCATGATTTCGGCAATACCGGTCTTTGCCTTTTCGTCATATTCGTCGGCATCCATCAGTTCTTTTAGTCTGACCGCATCTCCTTTGAATGAATTGTCGAGTAGTCTTGAGTCCTGAATCCTGCACCAGTTCTTGAACGAGCTTTCGTCAATCGGTGTCTTTTCGTCCAACTTGTTCTCTTTCCGGAACGAGTATTCGCGTAACGAGACGGATTTCTCTGCTTTCTTGCCACGCAGGAAATTGACGAAAGCCTGGTACTTTTCGTCCATGATTGGAGTCTTGTCGATGTTGGCAAAACGCCAGCAGGACACCACCTCGTCGGGAATGAAGTTAAAGCTGTTCTTTATCTGATCATACCGTGTTTTCAAGTGGTATTCCAGCGCCCCCCTCTTCATGTCATCCTGCACCAGCCCTTTGGCGGCATAGCATACGATATTGGACGCACTTTCGACAGAGACGAAAAGCCTGCACTCCTTGCTTACACGGATATCCTGCATGTTAGCCTGTCCTTTCGAGGTACCAAACAGAGACTCAAGGAACTTTCTCATTTCAGTGATATTTTATAACAGTTTGAAGTCAGTTTATCTATAGTATTGATGCCGGGAGACACCACCAGAAGCCGGCACTGTTTTTCAGTGTCCTTTCGGAAAAGTACCATACCGTTCTCAAGTTCTATATGTGGGATCGGATCTTCCATAAGCCTGTCCTTCTTGTTGGAGAACATAGCCAGCCGGCAGACTATCTTGTCAGCTACATCAATGCTATAGTCCCCGTCATTCAGAATATTCTGCACATCTTCTTTTGTAACGTCGCAGTATTCCACCAAATCACTCACTCCCAGCTGAGAGTTTACCACACACTCCTTTATCAAATCCTTTATCATAATTTCAAACCGTGTTTTTCGTTATTAGTTAACTTTACCTGTTCACCGGTTCCCTTCCCGGCTGCCGGTGAAGTACCGAATATGCGCTGCATCTCTTCCTTGTATTTCTGAGGGTTAGATTTCTTCAGCTCATTCAGCTGAGTCAGTTGTTCGACGGTCATGCCGTTGGCCCCTTCCCGTCTTTCAGGGATTTGCCTGCTTGTGTCCATCTGGCGGGGAGTTCCATTTGTCTGCTCTTCTCTGTTCTGAGGGGGTATCTGTTGCCCGTTTTCAGTCCTTGTTGTGTCGCCCGGCAAACCCTGGCGTTGTTTCTCTGCCTGATGAATAGCCTCATTGGTTGCGCCCATGACTCTGTTCCGTACACTTTCCTCCGTTCTTTGTCTTGCGGCCTCGCGTATTTCACGTACTCCTTCACGTCTGCGTCCTGTTACAATTTTCCCGATGCCGTCCAGCACTCTTCTCCGTGCCCGGTTTTTGGAACTGTTCTCGTAACTTTCTATCCGGGTCCGTTCACGGTTATATGCCCGTTCCTCCCGAATGGAATCCTGGTCTTGCGTTGTCTGTTTTTTTGCCATAGTATATGTTTTGGTTTAGTGAGTAAACTAGTTATCTGTGTAAACCCTTTCCTTTGGAGTTCTCCTGAGCCTCGCGGTCTCTTTGGAAAGTCGCCGGCCGTTCGGCTTTCTGTGCCTCTTCTTTCTTTTTGAAGAGAACCTCTTCTTCGGGAGTACGTATGTTGGAGGATACGGCAGTAGAGATGCTGCCCACTACAGCTCCGATACCTGTATTCAGAGCCTTTGAGTCCAGTACCTCATAAGCCACCCGGTTACCGAAATTCTTGACCCGTTGTTTCATGTCGGGTTTTGGAGCATCCATGGATGTACCAAGACCGCCGTTTTCTCTCAGCTGTTTTATCTTAGCCTTTCTCCGTCGGGTCTCCTCATGCAACATCTTATATGCCACTTCCGTTGCAATCTCGATGCCTACCTTCTTAACGACAGGCGCTATTGCCGCTGCCAGCTGTATTGCCATAATATCTTATATTTTTAATTATTACAAATGCTTTTTTAACCCCTCGTTAATGTTCGCCGAAACATTGTTAGTGTTAGAAGCAAGTGCGTCGCGGGTCGCCTTCAGCCAGTCGCCGCCTTCCATCCGCACCTTAGCCTCGTTGCGTGCCACCTCATTCAGGTTATTGCGTGTCAGGAACTCATTCAGTCTCTTTTCATCGGCTCCGAAGTACACCTGTATGCCGTCTATTCCCTTCTCTCTCACTATATTCATAAGTTCGGCATTTGTCTTTTCTTTGGCCACCTGTTTCTCGGTTGTCCGGTCATCGATCTGCCGTCCGTTCACTATGGACTGCTGGCGTTCCCGGTTTTCTGCCACACGTTCCTTCATGTCGTAATCGTTCAGTATATTCATGCCTTGTTGCGTCATATCTGATCTGCTGGAGAAACTTCCGAAAAGATTTCCGAGAAGCGGGGAAACCGCAACACCCAAACCACCGACCAGCAATCCACTTATATTCGTTCCACCCAGTAACTTCGACATGAAGAATCCGGCCACTGCCAGTACTACACGTCCCAGAATCGATCCGAAGAATTCCTTTATTCCGTTGTGTGACTCTTGCGAGACACCAGACATGCCGTTATTCATCACATTCCCCATCATGGAGCCCAGCCCCGGCAACTGCTGTCCGGCTTCCGTTCCTTGACCGACAGGGTTTGCTATCGGGTTGAGACCGTATTCGGAACGTAGCTTGTTTGCCGCATCTGTCCGGATGGAATTTGCCTCTACCTGTTGTGCGGAAATATTTTCCTGATGAATCTGCTCGACGGCCATATCCAATCTCATTCGTTGCAGGTATTGGACACCCTGTTCATAGGTGGAGAATGTCGGTGACTGTGCCAGCAAGTCATTCAGGTTATAGTTTCTATCCTTGGTGGTGAGAGCGTCAGCCTGGGCAAACACTTCCTCTCCTACTCTGAGGGAATCTTGTTTTGACATACCCATGGAGAATGCCAGGTTCGCCGCTTCGCGCTGCAGGGCAAAATCCTTCGGGTCTATGACCATACGTTCCCAGGAAGTATGATTACCAAATACCAACCCCATATCAAATCGCTCGCATTCCATTTTGCCGGGTTTCTTGATATCCAATTGGGGCATCTCGGAAATAATCTTGTCAGCCAGTTCCCTGGCTTTCTCTTCCCGCTGGCTATGGGCTCCGAATTTGCTCTCCAGATACATCTTTCCCTCCATGGTGCTACGGAATGTCTTGGAGTTACGGAGCAGTTCGTCACGCTGCTGTTCGTTATATCTCGACATATCCAGTTGGTCCCTGTCTATGATGGTTCTCAGTTCCTGGGCAACCTTGTTTGTTTCGTCCTCAGTCAAGCCCATACCAAATATATGATTCTTCGTTTCATAAAGGAACTGGCTCACAGCCGGATTTGCCAAAGAAGCCTTGCTGATGCTCCCGCTTTTCATCGAATGCCACATTCTCTTGAAGAACCCCGGCTTTTCACGCATCACTTTCCCGTCAATGGAAATCTTTCCGTTCGCACCTATGTTCATCGCAGGCGTTTTCTCCGCACCCAGCCCATTGTTCCGGGCCTTATTTTCCTGATCTTTAGTTGTTGCCATATCGTCAAAGTTTTACTGATGAATTTCTCTGTTGTGTCTGGATGGTGTCTGCCGGTACCAATGTTTTCCCGGTCTGCAGGGAATCACGGGTAGCCGCAATCTCCGCTTTCAGATCCACGCTGTCATTCCTGACCTCGTTGACTATGCCGTGCTTCTCGTTCCCAATTTCCGGGCGTGTCTGCCAGGCTTTTTCCACTTCCTTTGCGGACTGATCCCTTACTTCATTCTCTTTCACTTCTGGCTTCTTCTGATCCCCAGGTACCTTGCGGACACCGACATAGTCTTCACCGTAATACCTTTCTCCTTCATTGGATCCCATGAAGTAATTGGACACCTTGCTGCCCAATGCTCCGCCGAGGACGGTTGTCAGGAGCGCTTTCCCCGGTCCCAACTTGCTGGATAGTACCATGGACACCAACAGTGGAATTGCCGTGCTCAGGAATCTTCCGCTAAGAAAAGACTCTCTGCCTTTGATTGTATCTACCAGATTGCCGCCCATGGTGCGAATTTCCTGTCCCATGATTCCGGCTCCCAAGCCGAATCCGAGCGAGCCCAGCAAACCGTTACCAAGCAGCAGACTAAGTCCAAAGGCAACGATGCCCATCAACATGGACTGTCCCAATGCTTTACCGGGTTTCACAGAAGCATCGACGGCATTGTTCTTTACTGTCAGATTACCCACCACCCCCATGGGATAGTCCACCACTTTCCCAAGACCGTTCATCACAGTATTGACCGTCTCATTGCTTGAAAAACGTTCTTTGATATCTTCAGCAGGTCTATTTTCAACAATGTTCTTTTCTGCCATATTAATTTTGTATTAAATCCTTTTTTCTATATTTCCTCAATGGCTTGAAACTGACAACGCAGCATCCCTTGACTTTCCGAACTGAAACCACCCTACCGACGAAACCGGAAGGGAAAAAAGTATTGGGCTTTCTTAATTGGTATACTTGGTTGACCTCCGGAATATCTTTTCTGGGGATAGCCTCGTGCAGGCGGGCACGCATCCCCTTCATGGGTCCCAACATATATGGTATCAGCTCCTCTGCGGCTTTTGTGTGCAGACAGTTTCCATATTTGCTTCCGGTCTCCAAGCCAACCGATGCTGAATCCGCAACTACCATTTGGGCGGCAAGGCTGATTGTTCCCATAGCGGAGAGCAAACAGCCCAACAATAATCCCTTTCGCCAGTTCTTCATTTATCAATTCTCCTTTTCCTGGCCGTTCATCAGTGACTTCAGCCGGTTTATACCTTCGCTGCACTCACCGATGCGATCGGACAAGTCATTAATCTCTTTCTGGATACGCCTTTCAGTACGTTTCTTCTCTTTCAGTTCAACCTCCATGCTATCACGGTCCTGTGACAGTTTCCTGCATTCGATGCCTACCCCCAACCGTTGCAGGGAAGATTCCAGTTCCGTTTTCTGTAGCAGCTTGCCCAAAGACATGTCATGATGTATGGGTAACTGGCCATACACTTGGGAAGAGAACACTGTCTGACAACGGGACAGCAGATGGACGGGTAACCTGTCCACATACTCTACCAGCAAAGCGGCCATTTTCTCAGACAGCTCCGTATCTGCAGGTTTGGAGGACATAATCTCTATGATCTCCGAATCAATCTGTGGGTTGTCACCCGCACCGTCATACAGATGGCTTGTATAGAATGAAGCTGCCGATTCCAGCACCTTGCCAAACCCTGTCAGAATATCCTGTTCCGATTTGGCGTGTAAAGTTCGGCCCAGTTCCAGTGCCACCTGTTTGGCGCTACTCAGATACTGTTCCACTTCCGGTATCTCCCGTTCGGCCATCAGCCGTGTTTCCTGGGTTTCATCCGGGTGTACCGCCACCTCTTTCAACCATTCCAGCGAACTCTCTATTACCAGGCAGGTAGCATCGATGAGCATCTGGTCCAACGGCTCTATTTTCCTTCCCTGTACCTGGGAAAGGTCTAGTCCGAATGACTCATGGAAAAACGGCGTCTCCATGATGACATCCCCCATGATCCCGCTACGGGACAAAGTCTCTGCCGTCGTACCCGTCCGCATGAGGTACTGCAGTTGTGCACGTGTCAGTGCCGGGATATAGGCGAAGTTCTGCAACTCGCGTGCTACCATCTCCGCATCCGACATACGCGCAATGCACGCGGAAAACCATTCACGGTCAATGTTATGGTCTTCCCAGTTCCTTGTTATCTCAAAGCGTCGGATGAATAAGGTCAGCTCAAGTATCTTCTTCCTTTTCTCGGGGTCACCCTCCCCTTTTCGTCCGGAAGCGTAGTCGAACTTGTCCAGCTCAGCTTTCAGATAATGAAGTCCATTGCGCTCTGCCACTGGGGTGTAGATTAGTGACTCGTAACTGTCAAAGTCCAGGGTGTTCTGCACATATTCAGATGATTTGAGCAATTCTTCCAGCACAGAGAACACCCGCAATCCGCATGGAGAGTCATTCAGTATGCCGATTTGTTCTTGGGTTATCTCAGGTACATCCGTATATCGTGCGACCAGGTCATACAACAGCTCGTAGTTCTCTGAATCATTACGGACTGTACGCTTGAACAGCTCCATGTCCTGATCCATCTGAAGGTTGGCGACATACTCAGTATAGGTGTCATAATTCTCTGGATTCTTGCGAAGCTCGGTGGGCAGAATCCCCTTTTCCAGGGCAAAGGCGCACTCAAGAATTCCCAGCTGATAGCTAGGAACCGTCCTGCTGACAAACTCGATATAATGATTGTTGTTCTCGCCCTGCAGATACGGAATGCTTTCCAGATTGTCAAATCTGAATGCGTACACCCGTTCGTTGGGGATGTTGCTGATGTCTTTGAAGCACCGTTCTACCTGTTCTTTGACAAACTGATTCCAGTCTGCCCAGACCGGGGCATCCTGTGCCACCCTTCGCACCGCCGTTATCCTGCTGTTGTCAAGGTCGTAAGAAAGGAACAGCCAAGCAGGATTGCGGCTTCCTTTCATTTTATCCAATATGTTGCCCAATTTCATCATCTTTATAATAACGCTGTTCTGTAAAGAGTTAAAATCCAGATATATGTTCTTCCATAATTTGCTCCCTCGCATGAGGAATGGAGCGAAACATCTCACGTACCAGCTTGGCCACCTTTTCGAGTTGGTCTTCTGCCAATATTGCCAAGTGGTTCCGTTCGTCGTTACGCATCATGTTCTCGCTCCCCCTCTTGTTGATGGCTTGGTTATACTTGGCGAAAGCATCGTCCAGATCCTCAGTCAAGCGTTTATGAACAATGGCCAGCTTGCTTGTCTTCGGATAGCTCGCTATCAGTCTGCCGATAGTGTTCAGGTTCATCCGTACCGTATCCATACGTCCTAAGAAATGTTCCTGCCAGGGAATATTATCAGAGAAAAAATCGTCGATATTCAGCAACGTGTTCATCTTCTCCGTTTCCCGTTTCACCATCATCGTTGAGAAATAGGAGATATGCGTCTGTAGCTGTAAGATTCGTGACTGGTTCTCCCTAAGCATATTGAATCCGGCTTCGTGAATACTGTTCCCTTCATACATGGTTTTGGTATTGACAGGATCCACCATCACAATCACCACCTGGGAAGCCGCTTCCAGTGTGAAAAGCGAGAGCAGGAATACCATCAGCATACCTCTCGTTGATCTGTTATGAATAGACATTCTCATTGTTTATGATATTTCTTTTTGGCCAATTCTTCCATTCTCTCGGGATCCAGCGTGATCATCTTGCCCACATTCACGATATTCTGTCCCTCCTTGGCGATTTCCGCAATCATCTCCTCGGCCTTGAACAGCAGTGCATTCCGGTCCGCATTGCTCATCTGGTTATCCTCTCCCTCGATGACCGTCGCCTGTTTGAACACCCGTTCGGCGTCGTTCACTTCCGCTATCAGTTCGATAAGCCTGTCCCTGAAGAAAAAGGAGGCTTGCGGGTTCGCCTCGATGACAGAAAACCCCATCTGAAGGTTCCGCTTTACGGTACCTAGTGTCTCGTTGAAACGCTTGATTCGCAATTCATCCGTATAAAAGGCGTATGCGGTTGTCAGGGCGTTATACTGTTCCCTCTTGAGCCGTTCCAGCTTTTTCATCTCTTCGGAAGCGGTCGTATATAAAGCAGCTGTCGCTGTAGCTGACTTATTTATCTCGGTTATCAATTTTTTGGTGGTTGATATATAATCCTTCTCACCGGCCTTGTGAGTCGGGTCAATATAGATTACAAACTGTCCCATTGCCGTTACCGGCAGCAGACAGAAGAAAAGCAGCAGCGGCCCCAACCATCGTATATTGTCAGCAGTTTTCATATCCTATTTGTCTATCAGTTATGGTTTCCAATTTCGTAAATCCGTTTGAGCTGGCGCTGGCGTTCGACGCGGGTCCGAAGTTCAATCTGCAATTCCCTTAAGTTCGGGATGCCATAGATATGCATGACTGGAGAGGTTGCGTCCGTCGATACCACATAGAACGAACATATTCCCAGCGCACGCTCCACCACAGACTCCTTTACCATGTAGTCCGTCACGCGGTACAGTTCCAGATAATCTGTCCTTCGGGCGATAACCCCTCATTTGAAGCGGATTTGGTCGGGAGTCAGTGTCCAGCTCGTGCATATCAGCGACAACACAGACCAGAATACTGCAAGCGCCGTCAATACCATGATACCCACCAGCACCTGTAACGCCCAATGGTATCCGGGCGGCAGATAAAATGAAAGGAAGAAAGCCCCCAGGTACACAACCACGGGTATGAATGCCGAAACGACCAAATATCTCATTTTCGGCTTTATGTGTATATCCATCACCTGCTCTTGTTTGGAGAGGCAATCATTTGCAGGGTACTCCCTGTCAGAACCGTATTCTCTCATAGTCATCTATCAAACATTGTTATAATCACGTCCTCTGCCCCGGTAAAGGATATATTCTTTTTTCGGGGTCTTCCTATATTTCAGGCAGTCGTTCCAATCCTTGAACCAGACCGTTTCCGTCAGTCCGTCCGCATCCAGTGATTTGTCAGTGAATCGAGGCTTTTTGACTAGGATATTCTGTCTGAGTCCGGCTGCATTCTTAAATGCGGTAAAGGTCAGCTTGTCGCGGGGGATTGCAAACTTGCGCCCGTTACAGATGAACTCCACCAAATCCTCACGCACCGAACGCTGTAAGGTTACATTCCACAGACAGCATGCCGTGGATATGTCATAGCGTACACCGCTCTCGTCATTGTCATAGCAGCATACCAGTCTGGCCATTTCAAAGTAATTGTGTATCGCACTGATTTGGGCTCGCGACACGCTGCCTCCGGTAGATACGAACGCCACGTGCGGCAATCTGCTTAACAGGATTGAACTATTCAGCTCATAAAAACTCATGGCATCTATGGCCGACTCAAAGAGATATACGAACTCGATGTCCCACGGCTCCCTATTGAAAGACACCACCCAGCACGCATCCACCTTGTTTCCTCCAGCACTGTGTCCCTTATACCTGTAATTCCGCACCTCGAAGTTGCATATGTCGGTGTTTCCCGGCACCCTGTAAGGAAATGACGTATTGTAATACCGTTTCCCGTCAGCTATATACGCTACGGAGTTAATGAACGGGCTGAACAGGTCCACCGTTGACGGGGAGAGTTTGCGCCCGGTAATCAGAAAATCCCGGCATTTCTCATTCAGCGGGCATATCTCGTAGTCCGACAACCGGAATTCCGAATCCGTCCTGTTAGCGGAAAAAGAACCGTTTACGGACTTCAGAGGTTCCGAGAACTGGATACCCGACAATGCTTCGAGGACAGCCTTGATCCCCTCCATGTCATAATTACCCCTGGAGGAATTTCCGGTCAGCCCCAACACCTCACGGAAATCAGCCATGTGATTGTTGATGAAAGATATCAGATCCCCCTTGTCCCGGCTGTCCTCGTTCCGGTTGAAGTAGTAGTTGGTGCCAGGATTTCTGTGGTTGACAATCACAATCTGGTCACCCCATCTGCCGTGCCCGTCGTGGATACCCATAGTAACCGAGCGTCCCTGTCCCTTGTCGGCACGAAGCACATAACCAATATACTCGGCTGCCCGTGTAATTGGAATCCTTAACTTGTAACTGTCAAACATTGCACCCATATCTCACTCTTTAGATTTTTCTGCCACTCTTGTTCTGTATACGCTCGTTTGCCTTGGCGATCTGAGCGTCACGCTGTGCCTGTTCGACCGCCTCCTTCTCCTGTTGGTGCTGCTTGATGACACCAATCTTCTCAACAGAGCGTTGCAAACCCGCCCGACGTTGCTGTTTGTCGGCAATGGCCCGGTCGTTCCAGTCCTTGACAGCCACAGACACCTGCTGGTCATTTACCACTTTGATGTAGTTGCCACGAATCGGTTTTTCGCGATCTATCATGATACGGTAATCCCGGAACGAATTGGCCAGTTTGGGCAGGGTCAGCTCATCCAGTCCGAGATTTACGGTCTGTCCGTTGAACTTAACCTCGTGACCCACCAAGTTACTTCTGTACATCAGTGTGGAACCGTCCTTCCTGAAGTAAGAACTCCATCCGGCATCTTTCAAGTCCTGTATTTCCTTCTTACCTTCTTCAGTACAAACCTTTTCTGCCGTAAACAGCTTTTCTTCACGCTTGTTGACATTGCTAATCTGTATAGTCTGGTTGCTCCAGATGTTATTCAGGATTATATCATGCTTGTGTCCGGCCCTGTCCAAATCGAACTCTGCGATAACCTGTGCTTGCGGGCAAGCCTTTTTCAATGACACAACCTGTCCGATTTTAGGGCCGCCGGCGCATGACACCAGCAAATCCGTATCGAGATTAATCTTCCTTGGGGTCCCGGTCTCTGCCGCCTTCATGCGGTCAACGCTCACGTATGAGATAGCGTCTATCGCCGACTCGAAGAAGAAAATGCGCTTGACATCCTGAAGATTCGCACGGGTTGCTGACCACATGCCCATGGATACATCGGAACCCGGGGCGGTACGTTTGTATCCCACATTCTTGATCTCGAATCCGCAGGGAGTATCCTCACCCACCCTATATAGCGGGAATCCGATGTTCACGATATCCTTTCCATTATGAGTGCCGTACTTGGTGTCCTTGATTGTATTGAAGAATCCGCACATCTCGGCCAGTGTATCCCGGTCGATGCACCGTATGTATTGCAGATAGGATTTCAGGGATACGTTTGAGGTCGGTCCGAACGGTTTGGTTTCCCATCTTTCCGGAGTAAAGGGGATGTATGCCCTTGTCTCTTCCTGGAAGTTCGATGCCGCATGCCGTTCCACAAACATGTTCTGGACTGAACCGTAGTAGTCCTGCCATTCTTTGTAGAACGAGGTCCAGTTATGGGAGTAGTTGCTGAAACGGTCCATGAACTCGATGGACATGGCCACCACATCCCCGCATTTACCGGAGCGTAAGTTCTTATATTTCTGTCCGTTATCGTAAATCAGAATTTTCTCACCACCGCCTGCCGCTCCGATACGCATACAGACAGAACGCTGGCTGCACTCCATCGGGTCCTTTTTGAACCCTATCTTAGTGGCCACATCATATAGCGAAGGCAGTCTGCCATTGCAGATTTCCTCGATTTTCTCACGTACTGATTTCTTCTCCATAGTTATTCCGTTTATTTGGTTCCGTTTATATTATAATCAGATGCTGACCTCCATACTGACAGGTCCTCCCAAAGGGGAAAGGCAGTCTTCCTGTGCCAGCGCATGACAAAAGTCCTTTCTGTTCTTGAACTGCTGTTCGTCCTCACCCGTATGCGCATATTGTGATACGATGAAATAGCGTACAGAAGGCCATAAGGTTGTCAGATCCCTGTAGGAAAGAGACATCAACATATTCCGTTTGGTGTCTCCTATCAGGTATGACTTCTCGTTGACCGCAAAGGGTATTTTTCGAGCGACCATGTATCGTTCGTTCTTGGCAACGGCATCAACACCTAAGTTATCATAGACACCAATCTTGCTTAGGTGTGCCACTCCTTCCGATATCGGCTTGCAGGCGATCTTCATTTGCGCCAACTGCTTGTTGTTATTTTCCGATTGCGGCACTACTGTCAAGCTCAATCTTCCCCGTCCGGCCAACAGATCGATCCGTTCCGACGTTTCCAGCTTTATCTTGCCTTCAAACATTTTGTCAAACACTTTCAGCAGCAGGGTGTCAACGGGCATCTGCTCCGCATAAATACGTTCGGCTTCACGTATTTCGTCAACTGTTCTGAGCACCTTCTCCGTGTCACTCCGGACGCTCTCGGACAAATTGCCCTGTATGACCAGCTCCCTGCAGTAGTATTCCAGATAAAGCAGATACAGCTTGTCCAGTGGGATCAGTGTGGCAAACTTCCTTTCCAAGACAGCTCCAATCCCTTTCTTGCGCAGTTCGTTTCCCGCATTGGTGTTCAAGAGACATTCCATAAACTCTTCAGGCTTGTAGACAATCATCAATTTGAAAAGCCTCTCCACATGGGAAAGCATAAGGTTTGCCTGCTGCATCGTGACTGAGGGGGAATTCTTGTATTTGGAAATATAATACAACAACCGTCCGCTTAGCTGCTCATGCGTATTCTCCTGGTTCTCCGTTCCGATAGAATCCAGCAGTCCCTTAAAGTGAAACAAATCTATTTGAATATCCAGTAGTTCCATAATTATCAGCGTTTAAGTCCACCACGATGTCCTTCACTTTGTTGTGACTGTCCTTGCGATGGAGCGGATGCCTGTTCCGCAGCCACATTCTTCCCGGCCTGGCTTCCTTTGCCTTTGGACTTGCTTGTGGCCGGTTTCGTGCTCTTTCCCCCACCGAGAACAGAGCTCATGCCCCTCGTTTCCTGAGATTGTCCGATAGAGCCGGCAGAGCGTAACAACCGGTCTTTATTTTCCGCTATCTTAAGCATATTGTGGCTGACAAGGTCAATTTGGATATCAAAAGGCACATTGTCCTTATTCGTAATGGTCATTTTTGCCCCTGAAGTAAGTTCGGCCTTCATCTCGTGGGTGATTTCCTGGCCGCCGATACGGTTAGGGATGTCAATCGTGTAACGAGGGCAAGCCACTTGCGCGTTGGTGCCGGGAATCAGCTGAATCAGGCACTCAACCGGTTGGCCGGTTTGTTCCAAATCAGCCATTTTGATTATCTTCTCACCTTTGTACAGCAGTTCTATCTCACGGGCATCCAAATTGAACTCATTCACGAACTCTTCCTGGTCACGGACCGGATGGACTCTGAAGCAATATCTTCCGTTTTTTGCATACAAACTGAATCTCGCATATCGGAATCCCAAGTTGTAGTCTCCCAAATCAACCTGTGGGGTCAGACAACTCCGTCCGTTGGTCAATGTCGTTAATGCATCAATGATATCTTCTGAATCCGGCGCATTCAGAAAAGCTGATGGTGGAACACCCATTTTGCGCTCAATATCCTCAAAAGGTATTTGGTTAATGTTTATGGTCTCAATCAATTTATCCATAGTCTAATGTTCTGGTTTATAACTATTGCAAATATATAATTTTAGCCCGGTAAATCGTTTTCCCTGCCAAATTAAGAAAAGCCAATAAGGGATTATTAACTTATAAAGACATTATTTTAATATACATTTATAATTAGAGGCTAATAATAAAAACAGATCATTGAAACCGTCGGAAGAAATCGGTCGATAAAATCCGTATCTCCCTGAAAAGCATTATCTTTGCAAAGAATTAAACGACCCATTATGAAACTGAAACTTATCATTTATTCCATTTGTCTCCTTCATATCCTGACCGGCTGCAATGAACCAGTTCGGATTGATCCGGTCCAAAAAGAGCAGGAAGTCCTTGCTGCCAGCAATCCGTCAGAGTATGAGGAAGACGGCGAGACAATCAAGGATTATTACCGTTCAGACAGAACCCCTCTGATCGAATGGGTACAGCAGGACACGGCTACCCTCTCCTATCCCTTCACATCCTCTATCCAAAATGAGTATGTGACCATCGCCACCTCTGCGGACGGCAATCTACGGGTCTATACCTGGGACACCGGGGATGGCGGCACCATGATTTGTTGGGGGAACATCATCCAATACCGTTCCGGCAAGAAGGTGAAGGCCGAGCACAAATCCCTTTATGCTGTCCTTCATCCCAATGAATCCGGTGATTCGGAAATGGATTTTGGCAGCTATATTGACACTATAAAAACCCTCTATACCGACAATGGCCAGGCCATTTATCTGGTGGATGAATATTTCCGGGAAAGCGGTAACTTGGCATATACGGGAGTGATGGCCCTGAACATTCAGAACGGCAAACTCAAAGAATACCCGTGCTTCAATAAGGATGGCGATAAGATTGCCTCCATAGGAACCGAGCATACCATATCCGACTGGTACTTCAGCACGAATCTGGGAGAAGGTTGGGACTGGCTGAACCGCTATGATACCGCCAACCAAGATTTATATATGCCTGTTACCAATGACATGCAGAGTTTCACGGATCAATATCAGGTCTGGCATTTTGACGGAAAGCAATTCACATTGTGCGGGCAGAGTGGTCCCTTTTGGATTTATCCCGGACTGCGGGAATTTGACGAACTGTGCCTGTTGTTCGAGACCAAGCACTATCGGGTCCGCATAGACAAGATGAAGGACAGCATGTTCAGATATGCATCTTGGGAAAGAGGCGTTCCAATGTCCGAGAAACCCGAATTGATTCTTAAAGGTGGGAAATTGGCTAACGGTAGCTATGTGTTTGAGAATGGAAGGTATAAGTACATCATCCATTGTGATAAAACGAAGAACGTGCTGGAAGTTCGGGAGAACGGGAAAGTCATCCTGAAAGAAACCCAGCTGAGCAAGTATTAAGATTAGGACTTTCTTGCCTTGTACCAAAACTTTCAATACCCTATGAGAAAAATATTACTAGCCGAATTATTCTGTATGCTTGCCATCACGGTCCAAGCACAGTTTGTAACGATTATGGGAGAAACCGAAACGGTAGTCAATGATACCGTCAGCACAGATTTCAATCCCACTGATCAGTATGATTTTGATGAAGAAGATGATGATGAAGACGATACTGTCAAAAAAAAACGGCGCAAAGGCATCGGCCGGCTATTCGACCGGATTGGCAAATGGATAGGTCTGAAAAAAGACGAAGCAGTGAAAGATACCGTCCCAATCGATCCTACTCAATTTTCCTACGATAAAGTCGAGGGGAACGGATCGTTTATCTTTACGGAAGCTGACGAACGAAAGTATCTGGACTCCATCAAATACGAACTGATTAAGCGAAGGTATCAGGTCCTCAAGCGTAAGTCGATGGTCAGCATGCCAATGGACCAGCTGAAGGCGACCTCCTACTTCGGTTACCGTAAAGATCCGTTCACCAAAGCCATGAAGTTCCACAACGGAATAGACTTTGCCGCCCATGACAATTTCGTCTACGCTGTCCTTCCCGGGCTCGTGGTCTATGCGGGTTATCGTGGCGGTTACGGTTATTGTGTCGAGCTGAAACATGGTGACATCCATACCTTGTACGCCCACTTGAGCTATATCCTCGTCAAGCGTAACCAGCCTGTCCCAGCCGGGGAGCCTATCGGCATATCCGGCACTACCGGACGTTCCACCGGCGAGCACCTGCACTTCAGTATCATGAACAAAGGCAAATACATTGACCCGGTACCGATGCTGGATTACCTCTCCAGTATCCTGGCAGAAGAGCAACCCACGGATGAAGAGTTCTTCCTGCCCAGCTATCAGGAATTGAAGGATGGAGGATCAGATAAAGAAAAACCAGTGGTGAAGGATATGGTGAATACCCCAAAGGAAGCCACCATGTCACAGGATACAGTTCCATCCAAGCGTACTTCCGGCATGATGCTAGTCGCTGAAGACGAAAAGGAGAACACAGAGGGGGAAATACACATCCAAGGACAGAACGTACAGTCCGGAAATTCTGGCCGTGGTAATGATGGAGACCCCAGAATCCACTATATCGATAAGAAGAAAGAGGAAACGGATCTGAACCCAGTTCCGGAGACAGGAGGAATCATCCATTATTCAGGGAAAGCGCAACAAAGTGTAACCATGACAAAACCGTCAAAGACAGGCGAGTCAGATAAGACGGATGAGATACCCCAAGTACCCAAGCCCAAGAGCGGCATCATCCTCCCAGTCGGGGACAGTGTGGTCAGTGTCAAACCACTTACCCGAAATTAATAACCCGGAACCGTCCATCTGGGCAGTCCGGGAAGTCTTTGCAAGGCTGGTTTTGGTATGAAATAAATGTGTGGAAAACCTTGACCGGGTGACACCCCTCCTACTTCATAGTTAAAGATATCCTTATTTGCGTTTATTCGAGTTCGGGGTTTGTACTTCTGTGGTACCCGTCTGTCTGAAATTCCCCAGTTCCGGGAAGCAGATATGGAGTATGCTTGTCTCCACAACATCCGGATGAATGAACAGATCCACTTTAGAGAGATCCAGTTCCGACCGGCAGTTCTTGGTCCAGACATTCCCCTCACTGTCCATACTTACAATCCATTCGCCCAAGCAGTCACGTTCCTGTTCCGACAACTTGTGTGCCAGCCATTCGACATACTGCATGTATATCGGGTCAGATAGCATCTTCAGGTTGAACTGTTCCTTAAACTCCATCACCTCATGAACGGTCTTTTTGCCGGAGTTTTGCGCATGATGCAGTGTTGTTTCGTCCAACTTGCTTAATCCGAATATATCCTGTACGCCCAGATGGGTAAGCACATTGTATGTTCGGGTAGAGAAACCCATTTCGGATATAGGAGTCGAGTACAACCGGCAGATATCCTTAATCCATTCCCACTTTTTCTTGTCTGGCTTTACATTGAACAGATTCCCCGCTAAAGTCAGTTTGGCTTCTGCCCGCAGTCTGACCAATTCGTGCTCCATCCGTATGTTACGTGCCCGTTCTTCCAGAATAGAGCTATGGACAACCATTATTTGTGAGATCTGATAGCAGAGTGCATTCACCTGCTCGACCAGAATCTGCCTGATGCGTTCCGGAGAAAGGTTCCAGTTTGCCGCCAACTCTGCATTCTCCTTGCCTTCGATATAATCCAACAGAATCCGGTTGTTACGTTCGTCTTTGGCATGAGCATTTGCCAATTCACCGATTTGACGAAGAGCCGGCAATAACAGTGACATCCTGTTATACTCACATCTGAGTCCTACAACCTTTTCATGAAAAACCGCCAAATCCTCTTTATACCGCTTTTTCGTCTCAGAAAACCGGAATAGGGAATTGATATCACTCAAGCGCACCAGTTTGATTTTTCCAGCCGCCTTGAACGATATGGCATGTTGTGTAAACAGATAATCGAGACATCTCGGTTGAAGATTGAGCAGGTATTCGACCAGTGGTAACGGGCAGTATCCTCCTGAGCTGAACAGACAGTACAACTGTTTGGATAGGTCCATGGGACAGTCCGTCATGTCCGAACCGTCCATGGACATCAACACTCCGGGTATATCCGGAGCTCCCGTATATCTGACCCGCCCTCCGGCATTCATCCAGTACTGGAAATAGAAGGCCACCGCTTCGGCTTCTTCCGAGTTGTCGAACTCAAAGTTCAGCCTTTTGCAGAAATAATCAGCCGGTCTGTATAGAACGGTATATTTGGCTACAGCTTCAGACCTGTCCGAGCGTACCACCATAAAATCCAACAGTTCAGCCATAGCTATTCATTTGCGATAATGGAATGATAAGTATCCGCATCAATTATCTGGGACAATAGGCAATAGCGTGCCAGAGATTTCGGATTTCCGTCTTTCAGTTTGGATTCGTTCTCGTCCAGCAGGACATATTGGCCCAGCTCGCATCCGATATGATATCCGGTTTCACGCAAAGCCTGTCTCAACTTACGCAGGATAAGGATCATATCGTCACTGTCATCATCGTCAGCCTTGTCTGCATCCTGGGTGACAGGGTAGAAAAAACTTATCGGGTAGCCTTCGTATGGATTTCTGATTCTGTGTTTAGGCACATCTGTTTTTACTTTATTTGCCATAGTTATATCTTATAAGGTTTTGTACTAAACTTTACTATATGCAATTTCAGATCCGGGTACATTCCATTGAGCCTTTTCAAAAGTAATTTCGAGCGAGGTTTGGAAAGTCGTGCCGCCTTATTCCTCCGGTTAGTCCAATGGACAGTTCCACCATTGACATCCCGCAAATAGCTCCCCTCCTCCGTCTCAATCAGAAACCGGCGTACATCCGTCAGCGAGAACGATGCGGGATCATTGATTTTACGAAGGAAACAGTAATAGCTGTCACCATGACGGATAGCATCAGCTTCCAGATTCATCAGTTGGGCAGAATTGTTAATAGGAATAAGCGTGAAACCGCATGGGGGGACACACTCGGGAGAGTTACGGTAAATGAGACAGAACACCAGTTCTGCATTTCGTGTGGGCAAGTCATTCAGTTGATAACGGCTGTCAAGAGCTAATTGTAGACACTCAGCGGTTTTAAGCAACCAAGGATCATCCTGTTGCTTAAGGAAACGGATTTTCAAGGCTATCTCATCCACAGAAAACTGGGCCAACCCAAATATTCCTGTTGGAGCTAGCAAATGACCTGCATCATCCTTCATAAAACGCTGCATGCCACCGTCACCAATAGAGACAGCCAATAATACGGACTCTCCCATGTCCACAAACAGTGGAACAAGGGGTTCCTTTTCGATTAATTTTTTCATATACTGTCGTTTTTACGTGTGTCGTCACGTTCTTTTTCGCAAATGTAACCAATTATCCATTAGATTTCAAAGATTCCCCCATTTTATTAGTATTTTCAAAGTTGAACCAAATCTGTGAGAGCCCCGTTAATGGATCCATCAGGGCCAAAAGCTTCTTCATCTGCAGGAATTCGTCCTTGGTAATTACAAGCGACATCCTATAGTAATAGATGTCCGTCTCCTGGAAACGGAACTTGCGCGACTTTACCGAGAAAGAGACAAACGCATTGCTCCGGGACAGCATCACTTTGTGAATGATGGCGTATCTCTCGAAGACATACAGCCTGATTCGTTGCGGTTCGTCAAATCTTGTCCGGCTACGCAGTTCCGCATCAGGGGAGCGTTTGGATCTACCTGCCATACTTCTTTGTTGTTTTCCTGGCAACTGCCGTGTTGGACTTTTTGTAGCCGCCGGATTTTGACTTACCCTTCTTCTCCGGTTCCGTCCGGCGCTTGTCGTTTATCTTGCTGAAATTCTCGGCCTGTCCAAGTTCCTTTTTCAGATCGATCTTTATCCCTTCAGCCATGACAACCTTGGCGGCTTGCCAGGCATCCTTCACGATGTCACTCAGTATCGTTTTTGATATGCCTGACTGCATGCGTTCCGCTTCGGTCATGGACACATACTTCTCACCCATCACCTTCAAAGGCTTTACCCCGTCACGGACCATTTCAAGGAAATTATGCGCCAGGGCATTATCAGGTATATGGTGGTACTTGTACACAGCTTTGAGAGACTTCCCTTTTTCCACTTCAGCGACATCCTTGATCAACTCTTGCAAGTTTCCTCTCCAACCCATTGACTGCAACATCAAACCGAAAGCCCTGAACTCCGGATTCTCGACCATACCGGTCTCAACCTTTATTCCCAGGTATTCGCCCCAATTCTGGAGATATGCCTTGTTCTCCGGAGCGAACGTGGCATCTATGCCGATTTGTGTCAGTACCATAGCCGAACCCAGTTCCGCTACCATTTCCTCACGTGCCCGTTCAGGCAGGTTACCGTAGTCATAGGTACGCATCTGCTCGCCTTGCTTTTTGAGCAATGCCTCGCGTTTTGCATCCGGGCAATTTTCGGAAGCCAACAGTTCCTGTTCTTCGGGAGTCAGCGGATGTTTAGGCAGCAGCGTGGTGGAATGAATCATCTCATGTACCAGTGTACGATAGAAAGACACATCCGATCGGAAATCCGCTTTGTCGGGCACCTTGATGATATTTGCCTTGGAGTTCCAGTAAGCCTTACCGATAGAGTCCGTCTTGATCGGACAAATCCACGTATTGTTTCGGATAGTCTCGTCCAGTCCGGCTATGGCTGTTTTCTGAACGTTGTCCCGTTCGCCGGTCAATTTGGAGAATCTGTCCAGCATCTTCTTGTAGAGTTTCGGGTTCTCGGCCTGGATAGTTGTCTGGTCCAGATTGAACACGGTATACCCCACCGTTTTGGCCACTTTATGATAATAAGCTTTTGTCTCGTCATCCATCTTTAGGTAATCATCTTCGGAAGCATATTTCATACCCTTCTTTTTGCCCTCGTCATCCGGCAGGTAATACGGGCAAAATTTGAGGATTGGTTCACCCTTCTCTCCCCTTTTCACTCTGAATCCTTCGTTTTGTGCACATGCGAAAGTCACATGGATGGGTGTAGAATACCCATTCGCCATATCCGAAAGGGCAAGGAAGAAGTTGTTCATACCTGAGTAGCGTGCACCGTCAAATCCCTGAGGATTAAAGTTCACGATACTTCTAAGCCAAGGTTCAGACCATTTTTCCTTTGCGGCAGACAAGGTCTTGGCCAGCAAATCTAGATACGCCTGTTCGATTTTCGCATCTGTTTTCTCTGTGTCATTGAATGCCATAATATTTGGTTTTAGTTAATGAATCCTTATTTATGGATACGCCGGGAAACCGTTTTCGTATTGTTCATGAACGCAGTTGCCGCACTCCGTTTTAGTGCCTCTATCTCCTCGCGTGACTTCACCCCGCCGAACTTACGCTCACCCCCGTTCACCTTGTATGACTCCCCTTCAGTTTTGGAAGCGACTACCTTGCGGAGCTTATTCTGGTCCTTCTCTTCCTGGGTCTTGACCACACGGGGCTGCCTTTTCACGACCTTACGGTTAGCCCGTTCCAACTCCTTCATCTGAGCCATCACCTCTTCGGGTGTATCCAGCTTGTAGGCTTGGGCTATCTTGTAGTTTACGGGAACCTTATATCCGACAAAGGCCACGCCCGCGTCAGACAGTTTCCGGTAAACGGCCAAATCCAGCTTGTTGGCCGACAACTGGAAAGCCAATCTTTTATAGTAAGCCTGATCCACGATGGACATGCTGCTGATGTCCTGATGGTGCAGCTTGAAGTTCTTTATGAAACGGTCCAATTCAATCTGTTCCTTCTTCTCTGGCGGCACATACTGATCAAACTTCAGCCGGTCTATCAGCCTGCGTTCTTCCGGAGACAGCGCATCCATCGCATATTTCTTTGTCTGGAGATAAAACCAGTTTTCGTCATTGCGGGACTGAGTGTTATATACGCGAATCCGTATCCGTCCGTTCTCCGTGTAGTTAGCCGCAATGCGCTCCAGTTTCTCGGCGAAACTCTCCTGCCTTTGTCTGGGTGCCACCTTCTCCTTCTGGTCACGCAACACCTTCAAGTAGTCATCCACCCGGAAAGACACCGGTTCAGGATCCACATACTCCTTCGTTCCCATGGAAAGCGAATCGATCTTCCGTGTCTGGCAGTCGTGCACATCCTGTGCCAGGTCAGACATATTTCGGGAATACATGTTATCCACCATATCGAACACCACGGTACAGTCATTGGAACCGGCAGACATGATACGTCCCAGCTGCTGGTAGAACACTGTCTTGCTGTCCGTCGGACGAAGGAAGAAGGCCGCCTGTACACCCGGAACGTGGACACCCTCGTTCAGCATGTCAATGCAGAAAATAATCTGTGCCCGCGAGCGTGTCTTCTTGCTCTTGAACTTCTCCAGCCCCTCCATGGTCTTCCTGTTGCCGGAGTGGTAGTAATCGTATCCTTTATAGCTGATTCCCGCCTTTTCCATAAGGTTGGCAATCAGCCGCTTGTTCTTTTTGAGCTGTGTGATGTCCGAACTGAACACCACCATTTTGCAATTTGTGGAAGGCAGCTTCTCGCGGATAATCTCATGGAGCGGCATATCCTTCTCCCATGAGTCAATCATCTGGTTGATCTTTGCTTCTTTGACATAATCCCCCTTCACCTCGCTGCTCTCAAGCAAATCCTTCCGCATCGCCTCGTAAGAAGAAGGCATACACACATAATCCGGAGTCCGCAGGATATGGCGTACAAGTGCATCAGAGATATCCATCCGTCCGGCCACCTTGTCAAACATCTCCATAGCCATGTCCCGTTTCCCTTTTACGGCATGAGAGTGCTCGCTGGTTGCCGTTGTGCCCAACACTTTCGCCGTCGGGTTGCCCGCAAGCAGTTCCTCTATGGCTGCTCCCCAGCGGGTAGCCCCGCCGTGATGGAACTCGTCTATGTAAATCCGGTCATATTTCAAGGAATCCAGCCTGTTCTCTGCCTGCATCAGTCCCAACATCTGGAATGTCATATAATCCACCTTTACCCCTTCGGGAATATGTCTGGCAATCTCTGCATGGATATTAGTACGCGGAGCAATTACCAGTTGTTGCTGTCCCGCATTATCCCGCACAGATGCCGCAATCAGCAAGGATTTACCGCTACCTGTAGCCTGGACCGCCGCAACTTTGTTGACCGTCTCGAAGGAAGAGCATATTTCCCTGTACATTTTCTCGTTGTGCGCATAGAGATCCAGGAATCCTGGTTTGTTCATTCTACGAAGGTAAGAAGCGTCAGACAGGGCCATATTATAATCTTCGAAAACCTTACAGCCATCCTCAAAGCCGGAGAGGTTGACCAACCGGTACTGATGACATCCGTTTTGAGCGCCCATGCGCTCAAATTCCATAAACATCTGCTGAACGGCCGCCCGATCAAGCGGTCGGGATTCATTGGCACAACGAACCATAACAGCCGGCGATTGACTGTCCGGAGAGAAGCGCAGATAAAGCATATCCTTATCCGTTGTTACCGTGTATCCCAGCTTACGGTAACTGTACATCAACAATTCTTTAAGTTCCTCCAAATTTTGGTTCATAGTTGCTCAGTTTTGGTTTGCGATTGTCCGCATTAATATTAATTTCAAAGATAGAAATTGCAATGCAAACAATTACTAATTTAAGGTTAATAATAACTAATCAAAAAGACCAAATATCAGATTTACAGGATATATCGCAGACGAATTACTTACCATTAGGGTTCTCTTTTGACTTGGCATAAGCCTCGGGGGCTTCCTCCTGAATCAGCAAGTCAATATCCTGGATAATCTTGTTGTAGTTGGCTGCCAAGAACGCCTCACGCTCGGCAATACTGCCAAATGTATATACTTTGGGGATTTTTACATACTGCTTTTCTTCAGCCTTGATTTTTTTCATATCCATTTTTGTCCTGCAGTTATACATATATCGGGGAAAATCGTCCCCTTCTGAAAAGTCCATGGCCACCTGAGCAACCAGCTCACCGGTACGCAAATTCGCAATCTTACTGCCTGGAATCACATAGTCCATATTCTCATTGATAGAAATCGTCGTTTTGCTGTCCGCAATAGAGACACCTTCCTTAACCTGCTTAACCTTGCCGAAAAAGTTCTGCAGCCAATCCAGCGTATCCTTGCTTCGAGCGGAACCGCTGATGACGTTGCCGACAACAGAAAAAATTACGTCCGCACCAGTCTTGCCATACTGCTGAACCAGCTGTGCCTTCTCCTGAATACCCATAAGCACGGACACCTTATTTGAACGTGCCGTTGCAATCAGGTTGTCGATCTTGTGAAAATAGATAGTCGGCATCTCGTCGATGATAATCGAACATGGCAGGTTATGTTTGGTATTTACCAGACGCACCAGACGGTTCAGTACCAAGGCATTCAATGCCGAGTTAATATCCTGTGTGGCCGGAGAGTTGGCTATAATCAAATATGACGGAGAAGCAGGGTTACTGATATACAAGGAAATGTCATTCCCTGAAAATATCCAGTAAGACTCTTTGGTAGCCAGACGCGAGATAGAAATCTTCAGTGTACCGATCTGCCCTTCCAACTGGTCAAACGCACTGTTGTTGTATGCAGACCGGAAGGGAGAGAGCAGGGATTCCAATTCTCTCTCTTTAAAGAGCACATCGAAAATTTCTTGATAGGATCTATTCATAAAGGCAAGCACATGTGGCAGGTCCGACCATATACCATGTATCATATTGCCGTCATCATCCTTACGTGTGTATTTGGAGAAATAGAACAGGCAGGACGCCAAGAAGTTGATAGCCGACTGGGAGAAAAACTGGTCAGAACCACCCCCACTGTCATTACCCCCCTTTTTCAGGGATTCTACCACGGCGGTTGCCGTTTCGATGGCATCGGCCAGTGTCTGTAAATATTCAGGGCGAAGCGGGTTCACCCGTCGGGAATATTCGATATCGTTAAAGTTGATGACGTTGAATTCAAATGACTCAGGGATGATTCCTTTTTTCTTGTTCATCAAAAAATTGTAGAAGGCAATATTTGCTAAATCCGGGAACTTAAAATCATACACCATCAAGGCAAATCCTTTGGCCGAATGTTGACGTATATAGCTGTTAACCACCGAAAATGACTTTCCTGATCCAGGCGTCCCAATAAGTAGTGTGCCTCTAAAGCTATTAACGATATTTATCATACCATCATGCCATTTTTTCTTGTAGTAGTACCTCATGGGAATATTTACAGAGTACGGATTCTCGTTAATAAATGACGTCTGCTCAAACGATTCGTTGTCGTTATTCCACCGGTCTCGCAGCATATTCGAGCGAATCTGTTTGGAGATATTGTCCAACCCCACATTCAGCAGAATCGTGCCGATAAAGGACATGATGATGTATAGGATGGAAATCCAGTTGTACCAAGCCGTAGCATCCTTCGGCCGGAAGACAATCACCAGTGCCGAAGAGAAAAAGAAGATAATACCCGTAGCCAATGGAAGGGCCACTTGGGTATAAGGATTAAAATCCAGTTGTTTTTGCGGACGTGAACCGATACTTACAAGGATTTCCAGAAACAGGATAAGCAGTTTGCTGAAGAAGATATTGTTATAGATAGGTATTGCACGAATACGTGCCAAAATATCATCGAAGAAGCCCAATGGCGGCAGGTCGCAATACATTATGATCTCAAGTATCAGGAAAAAGTACACGAGCCCCTGCATAAAGGAGTATAGTTTCTGTTGTTCTCTAGTTTCGTCCATAGTAAGTAGGTTGAATGATTCATTAAAAAAATAAAGGCGGCTACTGACATAAGCCGTGCCGCCTTCATATTAACGATTATAAGTTCAAAAGTGCGTCCTATTAGAACTCCTGGTTGAATTCCGGAGTTGTATTCCACGGCTTAACAACGATAAAGTCAGAAATACCATCACCATCAACGTCACCGTCAGTGCTCGGATTTTCAGGATCCGGGACAAGTTCAAGACCTTTACCGGTCAATACGAAGTTGTATACATACTTGTAACCCGGCTTCCATTCAACTTCAGTGATGTTGGTAACATGACGTTGGTCATTGAATTTAACGTCTGCTGCGTCGATATAGAAGTCCTTACCGTCAACAACCACGTGGAAACCACGAGTCATCTTAGTCGTGTTTGAAGTAGTAGCCTCTTCAGGACATACCAAAGCAAAACCTTTACCTTGACCATAGTCAGGTGTACCCGAAGCGACAGTAGGATTCAATGTGAAATTACAAGTATTTCCAGCTCCGGTATAAAAGTCTGTCATCTTCAAAACACCTCTATCAGTTACATTAATCTTACCTTCGGCAGTAGCGTCACAAGTACCTGCAGTCGGCAAGGTATTGTCTGCTCTCGGTTTCCAGTCATCCTTACCCTGTTCATTAGTGATACGTTCCAACTGCATGATTTCAACAGCAGTAACGATACCTTCACCTGAGTATTTCTTTTTAGGATCAGTAGCATTCTTCAACAGACGTATTTCCACATAAGCCTGGGCATGCTTCATATACAGGCGGGTCTTGTTGTTCTTGTTGTCAACATAATCCTTATCAGTACCGATTGATTCAGTAGAACCACCGTTGTCATTCACATTATCACCCGGAATAGTGGAGCTACCGTTCAAGGTATTACGGTGAGTACCGTACATGAAGTCAACCTTGTTCGGTGTGTTGAATACGATCGGACATGCGTTTGGTTTCAATGCAACATCACCATTGTAATAAGCGCTACCGGAAGTTGTCTGAGAAGGTGAATATGCATACAGACGAGCCTTCACGTTAGACAGTGTGGCAGGGTCAGCACCATCAGAATACAACCAACCTTTCTGAGTTTTGTCATATGCCAATTCGCGGTTCAAGTTGATAGCACCTTCATACTTGGTGAAGTCACCATTAACAGCTTCGGCATAGTCAGTGATAAAGAAACGCAGCTTATCTCCGGTTTCCCATGGATTATAAGCAGTACCGTTGGCATCTTTATCATCGCCACCTACCAGGCCTTCAAAATTACTCTTGGTACCGGCAGCAGTGCCATCCACATCAAATTGAACTTCGATTCCAGTACCTTTAGTACCTACACCGGGGTTATTACGACCCATCTCGTCTTCATTAGAGCAAGCAACCATACTCATAGCTGCAAGGGCCATTGTAAAGAACTTAAATTTTTTCATCTCTGTTTTGTTTAATAATTTATTATTGAAAAACTGAAATCGTTTCACTTAAAAATCACCACCGCCACCGAATTCACCTCCGGAAGTTCCACCATCGGTCCAATCTTCTACAATTACAGAATTGCCGTCGAACTTGAGTTCCATACCGGAAAGTGTAATCACATAACGGTTCTTGGTATTCTTTGCCCAGGTGGTACCCTCCGGCAAAGGTAAGTAGAATTCACGGCCATCTACATTAATCATAAAAGCCGTATGGCTCATTCGATAGGTCGGCGCCACCATACATACGGGGTAACGTCCGCTGAAATTTCCATGGAAAGACTTGCCTATCAAATCAATGATCTTAATCGAGCCCCAATGGAGAGGCTCGATATAGCCTGTAATACAGTTCAGATAACCACTCTGTACCAAATCCTTGTTTTGAATCAACTTACCGTCATTATCCAACGCAACGATACGTGCATCTTCAATAATACCCGTACCATGATATGGCTGGTTCTTGTCGATAGAGATGTCAAACTGGATCATGGACAAAGCGTGGTTCATGATCAAATCCGCATTGGGGTTATCACGGGTTACCTTTTGGGTCTGCCTGTTGGACCCGTACATATAGTCCACCATCTTGTCTTCGCGGTCAATCTGGATAGGTATGCTGTAAGGATTCACCACATCCGCATCATAGGGGTAATAAGCGAACACCAATGCCGGATTATCGTTCAACGGAACAACCTGGGAAAAATCCCAGCGTAGCTTGCCGATACCGACCGAGGTTGCCATTACATTGCTATACGGATTTGTTTTATACCATTCACCCGTTTCATTCTCAGTTACGAACAGACCGATCTTTTCATTGTTGGCGAACGCATAGTTGTTCACGTTGGAAAAGATACTTGTCGTAATGGAAAGGTTCCCGTCATTTGGATATACGACGGGATCTTTGTCATCAGAACAAGCGCCGAGAACCAAGCCCACACCCAATAGTGAAAGTAACAATTGTTTCTTCATACGTTTTATCTGATTAATAATTTATCAATTAAAATTCACCCGGAGTTGTGCCACCGTCTTCCCAAGGCTTGACAGTGATAACTTCACCGTCGGCGCCGTTGGTCATTTCAAGGCCCTTGCCTGTCAATACCATGTCATATGTATACATGAAACCAGCCTTCCATTCTACTGGTTTGTCAGCGGTACAGCAAGGGATGTAGAAATCAACATCATCCACAACCACATGAAAACCGCGAACCATATCATCCTTACAAGGAGCCAACAGTACTTGGGCAGTACTCCAGTTAGGGACTCCCACAACAGTAGGATTCAAAGTGAATGACGTCTTATCCGCACCGTTAATCAAGTCTGTCATCTGAGCGACCTTCCACTCTCTCGGTGTAATATTGTCTTCTGTCTTGGTGATGTCAATATATCCGTCAGCAGGCAGTGCAGATCCATGTTCACCGTCAGCCGGAACAAATATTACATTGCCATAGCTGCTGACAGTCTGCTTGAGCTGCATTACTTCCACAGCAGTAACAATTCCTTTACCCGTATATTTCTTTTCAGGATCAGTTGCATTTTTCAGCAATCGCAGTTGGACAGAAGTCTGTGCATGTTTCATATACAGACGAACCAGCGGGTTCTTATTATCCACATACTGCAGATTTGTTCCGTTTTCGTGTATACTTCCTCCATTGTCAGTTGTGTTGTCTCCATCCGGATCCGTTACACCGTCTTTGGTATTACGGTGTGTACCGTACAAATAATCCACTTTGTTGGGTGTATTGAAATTGATGGGCACACGTGTCGGGTCCAATGTAGCGTCACCGTTATAGACAAACGGTCCTGCTACCGGAATTGAAGGTGAAAACGCATACAATCGGGCCTTCTGGTTAGACAGGGTCACAGGATCATTATCCACGTTTTTCCAAGTTTCCTGTGCTGCCACATACTTATAACCTTTGTTCAGGAAATCAGCACCCGAATACTTCTCTACGGTGCCGTCCGCTTCAAACTTGTCATGATCCAATGTGAACAGACGGATTTGGTCACCGTCCACCCAAGGATGCCCGCCGGTCATCATACCTTCCGTATTGCCTTTTGTGGAGATGCCATCCACAATCATCTCAATGCGCAGGTTTGACTTTGAACCGTCCGTTGACGGAGCTCCGGGAGCAACCGTATCCTCATTGGAGCATGAAGCCATGGCCATTGAACCAAGAATGGCCGCAAATAATAACTTCTTCATAACTTATAGTTTTTAAATTCAATTGTTTGATATACTTTTCACGCCAATATTACCACCCGGAGCCCAAGGAATAATTTCCATGCCACTTCCAGAACCAGTTGAACCATTGCCATCACCGTTACCTGGTGTAAATGTCACTTCCGAGCCTGTATATTCAAGAGTAATCAGGTAGTGATAACCTGCCTTGAATTCACCACCGGTCTTATCCTGGTCAACTGTCACTGCATATGTCTGACCATCTATTGTCATATTCACGTCAATACTTCCTTTACATGGAACAACAGACATGAACTCATCCCGTCCACCCAAAGTGCTTCCGACAGCCTGTGGTATTGAATTACCTATCAACGTATTAAAAGGAACAGGATTACTAATGGGGGTAATACCGCCATTAACGGCACCTGTTATAAAACAATACTTTGTTTTACCCTGTTGAACCGCTTTAGTTGCCTTGTCTTTGCATATTGCACTAAATGCAGTGACACTACCCTTACCGATATTACTGTTCGGGTCATAAGCCATTTTGCGTTTCAATCGGAATGATACACGTGCCAAAGCATGGTTCATACGCATATGTACCTGAGGTGTCATACCATTCACACCCGAAGAACCGGCGGGCAGCTTTGCCTCGCCCCACAGATAGTCAATGTTGGTGGATGTATCAAGCGTACGATAAGAATTAGGCCACAATCCGTCATAAGAATGGTCCTCACCTTCGTCATATGGATAAAAACAATACACATCGCAATAATCCTCAGTCATACTATAAGAATCATAGGTACCCCAGTATTTACCATCAAAAGTATAGCGCAACACACCAATCTCCTTAGTGTCGCTGTACAAGTTACGTGTATTCTTGTCCAACAGAAGGAATCCCACGTGGTCACCACTCTTGAAGTAAGTTGACCCAGTACCATCATAGGCTTTGGTAAACTGCGCCTCTCCCTGGTCAACGATGGTTATTTCAGGCACAACCTTTGTACCGGAAAAATCCCTCGGACCCTGTTCTTCCACATCGGAAGAACAAGCGGCGAATGCCATTACCGCAGCGGATATAAGTAGATATCTGATTTGTTTCATAATAGTGTTTATTTCTTGCCAATGTTATAATATTCCCAAAGCCCTGTTTCAAATTCAGAAAAAACAACCCCCAAGTTCAAGTTGTCGCTTGAAACGTCAATATCAATACGGGCGACCATGCACAGGTGAGCGAAGTTTGCCAAATACGAACTTATATCAATACTACGAACACGTTCTTCACCATTGTCCAACTGAGCCCATACAGTCAGGATATTACGGGTGTTGTCCACCTGCTCAAAACGTCCCAGGAAGTCAAGTACAGTGAATTGGTATTTGTATTGGATGTCAGCCAGATTGTCTGAAGAAGGATTTTCCGGATCATAACCCGGATCACCCGGACCTGGAACCTTGGATGCCATATAGTTACAAGTAACGGCGCTTTCGGGTACACCTTCACCGGTTGACAAGTTCAGTTCAGTAGCGATACCGGACAAAGAGGTGCGGATGCCAGTCACATTCGGCAGGCTCGGGTTATCCTTTCCCACCCGGAAGCGGAACTCAAGAAACTTTGTTATCTGTCGCTGCAGCACCGGAATCTGGTTTCTTGTATCCGGCCCCATCACCAGTTCAGTATCTTCAAACTTTACATTGGTTGATGACTGTCCCAAATAGAACAGTCCCGGTTCAGCTATATGACTGCCTGTCTCGTCAGCGTAATAGTCGACGAAAGCGGTTGCCTTGTCATAATTTTCCAAGTTCTTGAACTTGATATTCTGTGACATATTGGATACCGGTAATGCCGGATCTTCATCGTTCACTCCGTCATTGTTGACATCATTGGGTCTTGTGAAAGTGATTACACGGGCACCGCCCATCGGCATACGGGTGGTTACGGTGTCGGGAATACCCTCCAGATTCGGAACAATGCTGTATTCACCCTGATAACCCTTATCGTCGCTATACATCAATGCATAGTTTCTGTCCGGAGAAGAAGGGATATCATTATAACCCTGCCAGTTGTTCTCTACACGCAACCAGCCGAAATAGTCACAATCCTCTGTAAAGTCGCAGGAAGAGAGAGCTGCGGCCACAAACAAAAGAGGTATAAATTTCTTTGCTTTCATATAGGTTTTGTTTTTATTCGTCAAACATTGATTTATTCAAGTCATAAGCCTGGATCAGCTGGTTGATTTCAGGGTCAAGCGCTCCACGCCACGCCTTAGTCTTATCCATAGCCACAGCCTTTTTGTAATATTCGATTGCTTTGGGATAGTCTTTCTGGCGTGCATAGATGACAGCCATCAGATATACGGTATTAGCCGTTTCCTTTTCCTTTTGCAGAATATTCAAAGCCGGAGTGTCGTAACCCATGGATATATAGCAGATAGCAGTGTTGACATCATCATAGTCAAGCAAAATCTCCAAAGCGTCTTTGTAGCGACGGTTCTCAAGCAGTTGGAGTCCTTCTGCATATTTCTCGTCAATCACATCTGTATGAACCGTATCCTTAACCATGCCCTTGCGGTGCATATTGAACTCAAAGTTTACGGCACGCAATTCAGGATAGAATGCGTCTTTCATCAGTTTGTAGTCAGCCGGGAATTGAGAACGGATTTTGCTTTCACGGATATCAGCGTTCTTTTCGTCACGAATCAAAGCAAGGATTTCATTCTTGTTTTTCAGCGTGTCCGTTGCATTCAGAATTTCCTCCAGTTTCGCCCAGTCCTCTGCCAGATAGTGCGGGACAATCAGCTTGCTCAGCTCGATGTCTTCATTCTGACGGCCACGGAAGAACTGTCCCATTGACTGAGAACGGCGACGTGCCAAGTTCTCGTTCGCTGCCCGGGAACCTTCCGGAGAACAGGTGGCGGTCATCACGATAGAGTCAACTACGAAAATACCTGTTTCATCAACCTGACGAACTATTTTTTCCACCTTGTCAATCTCATCTTTGTTATTACCCATATCCAGCTTAAACTCGGATTTTCCGACAGGGAATACAATGTGTGCCGAATAGTTTTCGAATGCACGGCGTTCCACTACCTTCTTCACATAACGCGGGGCGCGGTCCAGGAATGTAAGCATGTTGGATATAGTATATACAATCGTATCCGAGTTCGGCATGTTGTAAACCGCATCATCCAATGTGGTAACGTCTCCGTTCAAGGTCAGGAACAATTTCTTGTTCGCTTCGTCCACATGCACGTCCTGAGAATAGTAGTATTCGATATCCTTTCCCTTATCCACGATAGAATCCAGACGGGCATTACGTGCGAAGGGGAACTTGACATACTTCTCATACATTTCTTCCGATTTGCGCTTACGTGCGTTGTTGTTTTCCACGTCACCGTAACGAGTATAGAAGTCCATCCATAAGAGCGAGTCCACACGAGAAAGCATCAGCTTGTCAGGGTCATCGCCCAACTCCTGAATATACTTCTTGTACTTGGCCGGCGAATAGCGGAGATTGATGTCGCGTAACATCCAGTTCACGGGAACACCATCCAGCATACCTTGCTGTTGCAAGCCCAAATAGGCCAATTCCTGCTGTGACAGTCCATTCAGCTGGTTAATGGTCGTTGTCGGAGTCTCCCCTGCCTTCTGGCTGATCATGTATTCGGGATACTGGTTATAGTGCAGGAATCTGCGGTTTACCTTATATTCCCAGTTGTTGAAACGGTCCCGATCCCTAAGTACTTTCTTGCGGTGTTTGTTAGCAAACAAGTTCTTGCGGTCCAGTGTAAGGTAATACAGACGGTAATCCACGAAATTCTTCACGAAGTCTGCAGAATCCGGGATGATTGTTTCCATGTAATTCTCATACTTCTCATAACCCTTACGACGTTTGTCATCAAAACGGGCTCCGGTAATGAAGATGTCATCCAAAAACAGCGAATCCTTGGTCACATCCTTTGTTACCTTCGGAATCAGGTGCACCTGCCAGTTCTTATCCACCAGGCCCTTCGGCACACTTACGATAAAGTCCACATTTACTTTACCGTTACGTTCGGGTACGGTCTTGTTCTTTGCGAACACGCGGACTTCAGACAATGTATAACTGGCGATGTCACTGCCGTCCTTATCTTTGGTGGCAACGGAAATATACGCCTCTTTACCGTTTTCCTTGAACTTGACCTCGCGCGGCACATCCACTACAGTGGTGTCCACGGTCTTTCCCGGCTGGCTTAATCCGGCTGTCAGGTTCTGCCCTTCCATCTTGCGTACAAATGCTCGCTTCCCGCTACATGCGCACATCAGCAGGCAACTTGCCACAAACAAAGGCACTATGTAATATTTGATTCTCATAGCAACCTCCTTTTTAGAACAGGTATACGAATGCTAATGAAAGTTTGGTCGGGACGAAATTGATTTTGTGACCCGGGTCAGGCAGAGAACCACACTCTTTGCAAAGGTACTTGTCAAAGTCATGCCACATCAAACTGCCACCTAATTCAGCCTCGAAGTTCCAGCGTTTTGAAAGCATCTTAGAATAACCGACGGAGAAACCGCCACCTACCCCCCAACCATCATAACGATAGTCAGACAATTCCTTCCATCCAACATGGTAACGTGAATAGATTGCATGGAATCCCATAAACCAACGCATATACGATTCCGTAAACCAATAACGTACACCAGGCTGAACAGTAAGGTTCTTCATCTTACAATTGTCTGCGATAAAGTTGTACGTGAATGGATTGTAATTAACCGGCAAGTGAATAGATACTTTGCGGCTTGCAGTTGCAGAAAGTTCAAGATTCAGGTTCCCGGTAGCCAGCCCGAGCACGTTTGTCTTTACTGAGTAGAACTGAGCATTGGCAGACAGTCCCAACATAAGGAAGGCTGCCACTAATAGAAACTTAAATTTTTTCATGAGTACCATACATATTTATTGTTTATTGTATAATTACATCAGAAAGGGATACGCAAGCCCATAGAGAGGCCGTTACGCCAAGGGCGTCGTGTCCAAAGCGCATATTCATTGTTTTGGGCAATGAAACCCTGAACACCGTTTCCAAAAGTCCGGTTAAGCTCGAATCCCATCTGGAATCCGCAAGTGAATCCTTCCGCATCGGCACCTAAAGCCGCACCCATACGCATCTTGAAAGTGGAGTTTTTGCCTCGGTGAAGGGGAAATTTGTAGGCATAACCGCCACGGTATTCCTGCAAGTACTTCCAGTCCCCTTTTTCGTAGCTGTCATAAAATTCCGCGAACAGTTCGTGGCTGCCATGGTAACGTGATTCCATTTCGTAGGAAAGACGGACATCAATTGCACGTAGAAGAGAATAACCGCCGGAGATACCGATGTATTTTTCCCCGTTGCCGGCATAGAGAGAACCGGACACGCACAGGCACAGAGCTAAGGAGTAAATATATTTTTTCATATCGTTTTGGTTACTTAACTAATCGCAAAATTATGCTTAATTTTTGAAAAGAACAAATATACGAGCGTTTTTATTCATTTAACGCTCAAATTATTAGAATTTTAAGTTCACAGCCGCCCAAGCGGTCTCAGACGGCTATGATCCACATTTTAATAAATCTTTTTATTAAAGGTATCCGCATTCAGAATATCCTCGTAGTCGATAGTCAGGAGAATGGTTCTTCCAGAGTACTGCTGTTCGGCAAGTTCAATGGTGAAGACCTTCTCGTCAGAGAATGAGAATTTCTTGAACACATAGACATTGCGGTAGTTTTTCTTGAACTCCTTGATGTCAAAGAGACTCATGACCGGCTCGACCTCCACTGACTGAGTGGTAGTTCGCTTGTTCTGTTTCTTGTCCTCAATCTTGAAGCGTACCTGGTCGATGTCATATTTAATCTTGGTCTGGTTGACCAGTTCGATGTCCATGAAGAAATAATCGTCAATGGTATAGATGTTGTTCAGTTTGAACAACATCTTGTCCTTCTTGGTGCGCACGTCGTGATAGTTCGCCTTGGAGTTCCAGACAGTCCAGCAGAACTTCACCATCTCCGTCTCGGACATGGACACATCCGGGTTCAGGTAGCTGCTTTTCTCGGACAAGGGAATCACGTACTGGCTGCAGGCATCCTGGGGAATCTCGGTATAGACCAGCTGATACTGGGACACGCTGCGTTCGGTCACGATAGTGACGATACCCATGGATTGTCCGTCAATAAAGGTACGGTCTTCCTCGCCCCAACCGCCACGGTTGTTCTTCACCTTGATTTTCTCTTCAATCGGCTTGATACGAAGAATATTCTTCAATGGCAGGTTACCCACCACCTCATTCATGGAAATATCCACATACTTAATCGGATCACCCGTCACAAAATGGGTGGAGACCTCACGGTTTACCTTAACCGTTTCCATCACATCAATGCTCTTAGTCTGTCCGAAGGCAAACACCGGCAAGACCATCAGGCCCAGCAATACAATTAACTTAGATGCTTTCATATATCTTACCTTTTTATATTAGACATAGCTTGTTTTATTTCTCGTTGCCGTTCACCAGGATAACCTGTGTGTTATACTTGATACGGGCCTTGTTCTTGGAAAGGTTACGTCCGGCGGTGCGTGTGCCGATGCTGATCAGTTGGTCAAACATATCGTAACCCAGTTCTGCCAGACGGGAAGACTCGGACTGGTCCACGTTCACCCGCATGGAGCCTGTGAGTTGTGATCCGGATTCCTGCACGATGGTTGCGAAGTTGGATTTCGGCACATACAGTCCGGGGTTGGCGTCCAGGTCATAGATTTCCAGCTTGACCGGGATAATCTTGTCCTCCACCATAATATTGTTGATGGTCAGGTATACTCTCATGTTACCGAATCCGCTGATGAAGGAGTATAGGTACGTCCCTTTTGTAAGCTTGTATCCGTCCACCTCGATGTCATCACTCAACCGGATACGGACACGGGAGCCCTGTTTGCCCTTTACCACTTCATCCACCATAGCATGAATATGGCTGGGCTGGCGTTTGTCGCGTAGCGTGTTGAAGTACTCGCTCTCTTCGACGGAAGCCTTTGTCACCGTTTTCGGTTCCGGGTCCTTAGACTTATTAGGGTTTGTTATCTTCGGTTTCTCTTCCACAGCCTTTTCCGGATTTGCCAGTCTGTCCAACATCTCCATTTCAGCCTTGAACTTTTCGAACTCAGACAGTTCCTCTTCCTGCGGTTTGTTGTTTGAACGGCTGGTGCTTCGTGAAGACTGCGATGAAGAGCGGTTTGATCGATCATTCACCCGTCGCACGGATTCCCTCTGCCGTCTGGTTGACATCTGTGAAGCCTTCATTATCGAATCCAGTTTGCGTGCCTGTTCGACTGCCGCTATGGAGTCATTGTATGCGCGTCTGTCCGCTTCTTCCTCGCGGATACGCTGTTCCATCAGCTCACTTTTGGACAGCTCGTTCTGCTCGACAGCATCGGGCAGGTCCACCACCACTTCTGCCGCCGACGGCTCTACCTTTTCATCTTCCTCTGCGGTCCCCACCAAAACACCGCCAAGGAGCAGCACAAAAGGCAGGACAATTATCGGTAGCGCATATTTGGGCTGCCTTGCCAACTTTGAAAAATCTATTCTTCCCATAATCAGTTCTGTTTATCTGGTTAAATATTACTTTGTAGTCAACATTACACTGTCCACCTTCTCCGGCGGTCTGATTACCGATTCGTCAAACTTTCCGTAGCGGATAATGAACTCCCGGTTCGTTTCTATCCTGTACAGGCTGTCTGTCCGGTAGCGCACCGTATCGATTTTCATCTCACGCACAACCTGTTCCACGAAATCCTTCGGGGTATTGGTCTTGAACACCTCCCCATACCCGGAGGAAAAGCCCATCACCCTGCCCGCCACGGAATCCAAAGCCAACGGGTCAGTGCTGTCCGGGGAAGGCCGGTTCCCTAAAGCGATAAAGTACAGCAGTATCGCCGTCATGGTACCGCCCATGAGAGCCACCGTCACCCGGGGATAGCGTTCGGTAATCAACTGAAGGCGTTGTATACCCTTATCTATATGGGTAAACCGGAACACCTTTTCGGTTATGGCAACCGTCATGTCCCGGGTTGTCTCAAACACCTTCTTCTCGTACTCCTTCTGTTCCTCCGGAGATCTTTTCCGTTTCAGCCCAAGCAAACCCATAGATCAATTATTACCGTTTTCAGAACGAAAAGAACTGTAATCCTCCACCATCCAGTTACGGATCATCAGTCCATGGATGTTATTCTCCGTACGAGGCTGCACCTGAATCTTACCACTGGTAATCAGCTTGTAGTAGGTTCCCCCATTACGGCGGTCAAAGCGGATGGTTCCCCAATATCGGAAAGTCATCTGGTTCTTGTCAAACTGGATGCTGTCCGTCATCAGCCAGGAGTGCATGTTATTCTTCACCAGCTCGTTATAATAGCCACGCTCGCGCATATTCATGTACTGTCGGTATGCCGACTGGTCACAGAGGTAGTTGGCTCGCTCCATGTTCTTCTTGATGAACTCGTTGTCCGGGCCCAGGGTGTAAAACAGGGAGTGAAAATCCTCGACCAGCCCTTTCACCTCCATTTCCATGGTCAGCCCACCATTGGACCGCACAGCCGAGAAAGCATTATAATTCGCGTCCAGCACATAGATGCGCGACTCCGATTTGGAGATGCGGACATCCGCATATATCATTGAACCTATGGAAGTGACAACCGTCACGATTCCCATGATGATACAAACCACCAGTACCAACTTCTGTTTTTGCTCTATATTTCTTACAAACATAACTATGCTATTTAGATTATTCGACTAACATTATTATTGCGGGGCATTATCAGGATTGCCCCCCTCCTATAGTACTGCCCATACCCTTGATAACAGAGCCGCCTGCACGGACCACGCTGGAAGCGCCCATTGTCACGATACCTACACCGGCAGTGACACCTGTAGCTGCCGGAGCCGTTCCTGATGTCTCGATAATCCAAGACGAACAAACCGGCACATACATGGTCGCACCGCACGCTGCCATGATACACACGACAAACATACAAGCCTGGCCCGTCATGGCGCCCGCATACTCATAGAACTCATCCCAGTCCTTCAGCGGATCCTCCGTCTTGGCCACCAAATCCGTCAGGTATTGTATCTCACGCTCCAGCGTGTATCCCAAAATGGTATAAATCACAGACAGTGCCACAAACAGGATGACAGAGTAGAATGTCACACTGAGGTAACGTGCCGTCCATGCCGACCAGCTGCTACGCCATACCCCGAGCACGGAAAATCCGAACGAGAGCGGTCCGATGATATACAGTATACTCATAAAGAGCGTCTGCATCATGATGATCAGCACGATTGAGAACTGAAGAAATATCAGTCCCAGCTTCTCGATGATCAACGTGAATCCCCACAGGAAAGCCTTGAACACCCAAGAACCTCCCGCAATCAGCTTTTGGGACAGTTCGTTATAGTCCGTCACCGACATGCTGGAAATCAACGCCTGCAGGAAATCCTCGTTCTGCCAAGAATCCATGGCATTATCGACCATGGCCGCCTTGGTGTAGATACGTCCCGTCAGGATATCAATCTGTTCCCACCGTTCGGAAGCCAGCTGTCCGATTTCCTGGTTCTTGGCGTAAATCTGCGCATACGCCGTTCCTTCCAACTGGGCTGCCGGCCAGCGTACCAAATCGCAATACCCACCCCAGAACATGATAACCAGCAGCAGGGCGAACGGTCTCAGGAGCGGCATAATCTTCCAAGTCTCTTCACCCAACATATAGTTGTAAGCCTTTCCCGCAAAATGAGCCAGGCACAAAAAGCCGGCAATCACCTTCGCATAGTACGCCATGGCACCCACCAGGCCCGTGCGGTCCCCGGCGGTAATCATCCGTTTCAGTTCCAGCATGTAGTCAAAGGTGTCCTTGTCCAGCAGACCGTTGCTGAAGATGTCAAACCCACCGGTGGTGTCCCCACCTTGCGCCTGCAGATGGAAGAACCCGTTTTGGCTCAAATCCAGCAACCCGCGCACTCCTGACAAAAGAGTGTCCAGCAAAGGTTGCCATGTACTATCAAAAAACAGTTCATTCATAGTCTCGTGTATTATGTCTTGTTTATTCCTATCTATTTTTACGTCCGGAAAAAGACTTGTCCAATATCTTCCGGTACTCCTCATTGATGTTCATCCGATCCGTCTGTTCGGACTCCAGGATAAAGTCTATCCAGTCCGATCCCCTCACGTGCGCATACAGCCGGTTCAGTTCATTCAGCTTCTTCTGGTAGAACGATTCCTTGTCTGCCGAAGGCACCCATGAGCTGTGTATCTGCATCACATCGTCGATGATGCGTCCCACTTCCTTCTTGTAGCCTTCCGTCAGCTTGTCGCTTTTCAGGAACCCTTCGTCCAGAATACCGTTACCGTTCTTGCCGCTGCCCATCATGTCGATGGCCGATTTAATGGAAGCTGCCTCCCCCTCAGTCATGCCCGCCGCCGTGTCCAGCAAATCCTCAATTCCTTCGATCCGGCTTGTTCCTAGAAAAGCCTTCTCCGTGCGTATAAACGCATCCTTGTATCTGCGCCATACCATATCACCTGGCATAGTCGCCGCATCCGGCAAGGTGAACATCCGGCGGTTCATCATTTTCGTCAGGTTCTTGTAAATTGAGTCATTCCCGTTCTTGAAGATGGTCTTTCCGGCCACCTCAATCGATGCCCGGATAGTCATCCACTCCTTCATACGGGTAGTCAGTCCCGGTGCACAATCAAAAAAACGGTCAAGCGTTTGCTGCAGGATCTCCACCGACTGCAAGTATTCGTCCTTGGAAGACGCACTCTCCTTACGGGAAGATTCCTCGATAGACTTCATGCTGGCCTCCATCTCCATCTGTCTCATGAGCAGCTTGGTGTCATTGCTCATGTCGATGTTCGTTGTTTGGGCTGATACCGGCATCACTGCCAGTACCAACCCAGTCAACACCGAAACAAACACTACTATTAATCTACTTCCTGTCATAGTATCCGTATTTATCTGATTACATTCTTCAGCACATCAATCTGTTGCTCCCGAAATCCCTCTCGGTAAACGGCCAGGGAAAACAGCACCCGGCCATGGTAGATGACCCGCATCTTCTCGGCCCTTGCCCGCTCGTAACAATTCTCCATCATGGTGATACGTTCCGTATTGTTCGCGATGAATCCCGACTCGCGGACGTACTTGGCCACCCGGCGTTCAATCTGATCCATCTCGTAGTCAGAATTAGCCTTGGCCCGTTCGTAATAGTCCTCACACTTCATCCGCAAGGAATCACTGGACAGTACATACGTTTCATGGTACTGTTCCCAGAACTCGGCCACATCCTTTACCGTCTGTTCATACAATTTCATCATGGAAGCCAGGTTCCCGTTGCTCAAGGACTTCTCCTTGGCATACAAGTGCTCTTCCAGAATGTTCAAAACCATATAATTGGCCGCTGTCTTCTCCTTGTTGGCAATGACATCCATCTTCAGGTTCCCGATACGCTCGAACCGTTTCAGGGAAGAGTTGTTGTTTGCCGACACTATCGCATGTCGGTAAGGGTCGTACACAAACATCACGCCCTGTGCCGACACAGCCATGCCAGACAGCAGCAGCGCCGCCATTGCCAGTCCCCTTCTGACACCGGTCAGAGAGAGTGACGAAAACCTGTTATGTCCACCTGTCATTTCCATATAAGTATTGATTACATCCGGTTTGCTTTAGCCGGGTCAAAATCATTGTCCCCTTTTGCCGGAATATCCTGACATTTAAAGGGATCCAGTGTATTGTTCATCAGCGAATAATCATGGACGCGGCGCAACTGCCACTTGAGTGCGTTGTTTATGGACGTCACCTGCCGCTTCATGTCCTCGCCTTTAGTAAAACACTGGCGAATGGTCATCTGCGGATGCGCCGAAGTCCGATCCTTGATAATTCCCATCATATTGTTGAAAACACCAATGGTATTATAACCTTGCGTGATAAACACGTCCATTGTCTCCGTCCGCAAAGCGTTGACGGCAAAATCCATATGCTCGAAGCCGGACAAGTAATCGCCGTAAAGGCTGACCATCTGACGGATCTGTTTCCACAGTCCCTTCACCAGCCAGAAGTCCTCGAACGCCACATCCACTGTGGACTGCGGTCCGTCCTCCCAGCCATTCTGTCCGAAGGTACGCAAGCCGTTCTGCACCGCCTCGTTCATTTCGACCCACTCTTCCGTAAAGCGTGCCAAATCCTCCATCTGCTCCGCTTCCACTATCTGCACTCCGGAGATAGCCACCAGGCGTGCCGTCTGGTCAGCCACATCCTTCTGCAAGACAGGCAGCGTTGCCGAATCCGTAATCTGCCCGTAGGCCGACACAACGGAAAGCCATCCAATCAGGACACATATCCATACTTTAGAAGTCAATGTTCTCATATACCTTTGTTTTAATGGGGACCCTGTAACCCGGGCTGTTCACCTTCTCGGCAAACAGCTGGATACTCAGCCCTGTCCGTTTTTGTTCTTCGATATAGGCAGTCAGTGCTATCCGGTACAAGTCGATATGCTTGCGCCATTCAGCGAGCAGCTCCTTATATAAACGGGGATCGGTGTCCGATTTTCCTCCTGAACGGATACGCATCCAATCTTCCATCACCCCTTTCTCATACTCCTGGTAAGCATCATGATACAGTCTGACTGCATCCTTCTCGATACGTGTGGTCGTATAGGTATAATACTGTGCCAATGACACCTCTGTAGCATACACCTCGCCGATTGCCCCACGACGGATATACACTTCGGAATACTTGTTCCGACCGGCCAGTGTCCCGACCTTATTTATGGAAAATATCTTTGCCAGTTCAGAATTTGTGATACCCAACACTTTCTGTATTTCATCGAAGTTCTTCTTATTCTTCTCCTGGTCAAGCAAGATCATCGTATCCGCATTCGTAACAATGGCGTTTTTCAAGATTTTATTGCCGGTCAAGTCAGCCACATCCTGTGTCACGACAATGGCTTCTCCATTGAACTTACGCACTGTCTTGTACAGATACTGCAAATATCCTGCCATGGAAGGAGATTCGATGGCCTTCCATGCTTCTTCAATTATCAACGACTTACCCCCCTTCTTGATTCTCATTTTCTGTATGAACAGGTCCATGATAATCAGTGTCACAATAGGGAACAGGATTTTATGATCCTTGATGGCATCCACTTCAAATACAATAAATTTCTCATCAAACAGTGACTTGTCCATGTCATCATTCAGCGTGCGCTCATAATCTCCACCTTTATAGAACTTTTTCAACACATACTCGTATGACTCCATTTCCGCATAGCTGCGGATATTAGCCTCACTGATCTGCTTGTTCATGAAAGGCACGGAGAACTCATAAAACGAATTGAACGACAGATAAGAAGCGTCCCGCCCGCTGTCAAAGTAATCCCTGTAATACTCATTCACCGTATTGGAGATCAAGGTGTCCTCCACTTGCGATAGTTCACCCTTGCTACCTTTCCACAGTAGCGTAATCAAGGACTTCAGGAAGTCACGTTTTTCCTCGTTGAATTCCTCCTTGTTGATACGGAACGGATTCATGGTAATCGGGTTCTCGTCCGTATAGGTAATGTACTTGCCCTTCAGATATTCGCACAAACCCAGATAAGAGTGTCCGGTATCCACCAGCACGACTTCTATACCATTCCGGTAAATCTGACGTACATACTCGTTGACGAAGAATGACTTACCCGTACCTGTCGGACCCAGTACAAACTTGTTGGAGTTACGGCAACGTTGGGTGGCGATGATATTGAAGAACGGATCTATGGCCAAGGGGATGCCCTGTCTGTCGCAAAAGTAAGTCTTGAACGAAGAATGTTCGTCCTGCTGTCTTGCCTCCTTGTAGAAGAAACACAAAGCCGCGTCAGCCGGAACGAGGAACCTGTCATAATCCTTGATGTTCCGCGCATTTCCCGGCATACATCCCAGGAACAGCGGGAACTGGTTATAGCATTGCTTGCTCGGATAGATACCGCACCGGCTGTTCAGTTGTCCCACAAGCATATTGGTCGCCTTATCCAGATTCCCCCTTCCGATCAGGGTAAAATTGAAATGGGAATACACCACCATTTTTCCGACCCGTGCCATATCACCCAGCATGTTGGTGATATCCTCCACGGCCATATCGTTTCCGGCGTCTGGTATGGAACTATGCCGTTTGCACTTGGTCAACAATTTGGTCTGCACAGCCTGCTGGTCCGGTATGAACAATATCTGGTTATAAATCAGTGTATCCACCTCCGGAACGGAAGGGAGGAACGAGAACAAATCCACTGGCATGATAAAATCCCCGATCTCTTCGGTACGGGAGCATTCTATTTCGCTTGGGACATCCACGCTGTCCACATCCACCAGTGACATCACCCGCACCTCGCGGTCCCCCACCCAGAATTTCTTGCGGGTAGCCTTGATATTGTCGAAGGCCACCTCTCCCTTATTGAAATTAATGGTACAATAGTTATGCAGATAGTCATTGCACTGGCTTTCGTCCAATGCGGTGATAGCGTAACCGTTAGCGTCAAACATCTGCAGCAACCGTGAAACATTTGAACGAAATGTATCCCATGCCTCCTTATCGTATGAAAAGAACGATTTTTTAACCTCACAGGTCAGGATAAGATACGTTTCGGTCTCGGTATATTCACGTCCCTCGAATAACTTAAAATATTCGTTGTCCAAGAAATCCGTATTGTCGCAGACATGATGATATTTCTTGCGGAAGAACAAATCCTGTTTCTGGAGGATATAACCGTTTCCGAACAGCTTCAGCAAGTTCGTATAGAAGGAATGAAAGTCCTCATACAACGATTTGTCGCCGGACCATTGCTGCACAGGGTTTTCGACACGGAAGATGACCGAATAATCACCCATTGCGTTATATACCACTCCATAGCCCTCCGGCTGTTGTTCGATACAGATATAAGGAGATTTGAATTCCGATACTTTCATAAAAACAGTTTTGATTTAATTGTCGATGTTATAGGTCCAGTTTACCCCGGACTATACGTCGTACGATGTAGTAGCCCGCACCCGAATCCCGGCTGTGGAGTCCCTGACTCTGTTTGTACAGTATGAATGACATAGACAGTACGAAACTGACTATCAGCGTCACCATACCAAACAGGACACCGACTAGATTCCCTACAAGCACACACAGTAAGAAAGAGGTAATCAAAGCAGCCGCTCCCCAACCGATAAACTTGCCTTTCAAGTTCTTGAATACAAGGGGTCTTTGCAACCCCTTGTACACCTTGAAACCACCTATGCCTTCCATTATTACAAGAAAAGGACTTTAAGTATTGAACCTGTTGCAACGAGGAACAGACAGGCACCGCCCCAGCCGACGATACGCTTGGTAACGTCCTGGTCGCCGTTATTCCACTTGATGTAGATCTGTGCGCCACCGACCAGACCGACCAGTGAGCCGACAATCAAACACAGATTGGCTACGGATTCGAAAGTGCCTTCAAGTTGTGAACTTGCTTCATCAATTGCACCTGCAAAAGCTGACGCATCTTTCTGAGCGAAAGCGTTTGTCACGAATGTCAACATTACGATTGCCAACGACAATGCTCTGGCATTAACCTGATGAAATTTGACACACGCCAGATTTCTAAAATTACTAATCAAAATCATAGTGTTTGGTATTTAGTTAATTGTAAAAATATAATATTTCAATTCTTCAAATCAAATCCGCTTGCGCCTATATCAACACCATTTACGGCGCACTGTATAAAAACTACTTCTTCAAATCTTCAGATGCTCCGTTCTCAGAATGTATAGACACATCCGTCGAATACCGCCCTACCGGACTTCATAAGCTGTTGATTGTAACCGTTCACCTCAAAGCCCTGTGCATAGATGGCACCGGTCACCCGTCGCGGACGATAGGATTCAAGCTCCTCCTTATCCTCACTCATGTACTCCTTGCGTACATCGGCAGGCAGCTCCATTTTCTTTGCCCGAAAACTTGATGAACTCAGCATATCATCCACAGGGATAATCTGCGTATCCTCGTCATCAGCCATCGGTGCACTGTTTTTGAGCGCATCAAAAACAATCAATACAAGATAATAGAGGGTATATCCCCCCAAAAGCATAACAATCCACTTCATGATCTTATTGTTTTATGGCAGGTTGTCAGTTACCCAATCGGCGAACTTTCTTGACGAACTCAGCAAAATTGTCTTCCAAATAACTTTGAATAATGTAGGAGGCTAATACCTGGGTAGGAATATTGAAGACTTTCCCAAACAAAAAGATTAAATCACGTGCTTCACCTGTTACTCGAATCACGGCCTTTTCATCAATTTGATTATTATCCAAAAATATCCTACACTTTTCCTTGAGTTCCATGATTTCCGGTGTAAATTTCCGCTCTTGTCGAGATACTTTCTTTCGAAGCTTTTTGCGATTCTCATACATCGTCAACAGTTCGTTCAACTCTTCCTCGGAAATATTCTTCAACGAATCGGCCCTTTTTCTTTTAGGTGTGGGCTCGTTCATGAATTCTCCAGCACTATCAGCCGGATTCTTTAATGGGTTCTCATTCGGCACGGCCGATACCGTGTCAGTAGGTGATTGGGCAATCGAATTGACCGCCTTGGGAGTGTCTGAGTCTCCCGTACCAGTAAACGCAGTCGGTGAAGCAACAGAGGAACGTTTATCCTCAGTGTTTTGAGCTGTTCTTTTGGCAGTCTGCTCCTTCGCCGTTTTGATTAAATCGTTTAGGTTTGCCATTGCAAAATTATCATTTTAATTTGATTCTCATAAAGTTATGGATAAACACTTTTTATAATTTAAAGCAAGTTAACGCTATTTCAATTTCTTTATTATATAAGCAAAAGCATTCTCAACGACAGCCAGCACATAGGGATTAATGAACATCGTACTTAAATTCCGGGAAAGGTTTACGGTACGCGCCACATCCGGTGTGATATGGCACCCCATACCCAACAATTGCTGCTCAATATCACTACGGCTCGAATAATTTGCTGATGTCATAATGGCATTTGGCACAACGAAGCGTTTGGCTCGAAGATTCATCCCGCGTAATGCGTTAGTGAACGTAAGTGTGGAGCTGTTGTCAAAATCACTGAAGCTTGTCGGTGTGATGATGGCATCTGCCAGCCGGAAAATAGGTTCCATTTGCTCAATGTCCAACTGTCCGGGCATGTCGAATATATTGAAGTCATTTTCAGAATCGGTAAAAGAGTCCTCCCCATTGTCAAGCCATCCGCGTATAGCACCGGAGAGCACGTCAAACGGAAGGCGTTCGATCCGGAACAAAGAGTTTGGATTGACAGGAACCGGGCAATCATCATTCTGGATTTTTTCGGTATCATAATGGATACCCTCAAAAGTCAGGTCCAGCAGGTACTTTTCAAAGATGCTCTGTTGCTTGTCGCAATCCAATACACGGCATCTGTAACCGGCCATACCGAGGTAGTCACTGAACAACAAAGCCAGTGTGCTTTTCCCCACACCGCCCTTCTGATTGGCAAAAACTATTAACATATTTATTTCGGTTTTGGTTACTACTAAATCATTGTCAGACAAAGATAAGCAAATCAGTACGACAGAGCAAATTTTATTAGTTTTTTCATTTGATACACCGGAATTCCGTTGGGAATTCTCTCTGATTTGCATCCATTACAGTTCTGGTTGACACCTTCCACTATTCCATGAGAACGTATCAACCAGCACTTAGTATCAATCTTCATTTTCATCATCATCCCTACGTTTGCGTTTGCGGGAGCGCCCGCCACCTCCACCACCGCCTCCGGCTTTCATCTGGTTGGCAATCTGTGCCATCTGTGCCAGGAATCCTGCCAGTGATATCGGTTTGAGCACAGCATCCATGGATGGGGAAGCGGACCTAGTCCGGCTGTCATCATAATCCCTTGCGCGGGTTCTCCTTCCGGAAGCACCACCGCTTACTGCTGACCGGCTATGATTCTGTCCGGTGCCACGGGTATTGCCACTAGTTTGCTGTTCTTCGCCCGGCGGTTCGGGATACGTGACGGTCTTCTCGTTCAAGTAATCCTCCCACCTGCTGTAGTAGCGGTTCATGCGATCCACGTCAAGCACATTCAAGTCCAGGCCCTTCGCCTGTTCTACCGTGAAACCGCCACCCAATTTGGACACATTGTACAAGCCGCCTTGCGGGTGATAAAAGAAGAGTTCCTTGCCCATGAGCACCACGGACACCCCTTCTTTTTTGAGCGCCGCGCTCAAATCCTCGCCCGAAAGGTTGTGCAGAAGGGAAGAAAGCGTTTCCCTTACCACCTTGCGTACAGACTTATCTTCCGGCGTTAACTGTACCGGACGAATATCGTCCACCTTGACCCTGTTGATGGCCGCCAGGCATCGTGCTTCCTCTTCGGAGTGAATATCCATTGCCGATACATTGATCACACGCTGGTTATAATTCAGCGCGGCCACCGTGTCAGCCGGCAGATGGTACTGACCGTTCTCACCCGGCCTGGTTGCATAAGCGACATTTCCCTTGCCGGTATGCATAGTATATCCCAGCGCCGACATCCGTTCGGCGAATCTCCTCCAGCCGCATTTCTTTCCTTCCTCTGCCAGCACCTGATTGACCAAGGAATAGAAATGATCCGCTTTCTCGCTGAAGTCCGTGGAGCGTACCAGCGTCTCAATCGGGAACACGTCAGAACTCCGGTAGACAGTCTTGCCCGGATAGTCGGTCACCGACCAGCGAATATGCTCTTTCCCTTCCTTGTCTTTGACCGTAGTGCTTTCGATATGGAATCCCAGTTGTGTCCTCAGTTCATGCAGGGACTTGATTTCCTCGAACGTATAGCCCTTGGACGCATATTCGGTCAGTTTCTTGAACAACAGCTGCTTTCGCTTGAAGATTTTCGGTTGCTTGTCCACAGGCAGCTTGCCATTGACACGCACGGACACCCCTTCCTTGTAAGCCTTCTTGCAGGCATCGATTTGGTCCTGTGTAATCGTTCCGCACATCTCGCCGTCCGAAGAAAGGATCCACCGTCCGGCAACCGTCTGGGACTTCTCCAGTTTGTAGCCCTTCTCCTTGAAGATACCCACCAGGTTGGAGTCGAATGCGAACCGCCACTCCAAGGCAGCGGCGATATCCTTCTTGGCCCGCACCTGCAAGTTCTCGGATTCGGAAATATTGAACTGTCTGTTTATCTCCCGGATAGCCGCCAGCGAGCGGTACCGTTCCGACTTGTCGGATACCAGCGAGCCGTCATAGCGTACCCGTGTGGAGACGATGTGTACATGGTTGTTGTCCGTATCCTTATGAAAGAACACCAGGTAAGGCTGGTCACCATATCCCATTTTGTCGATGTAGATCCGGGCGGCGTCCAACAGCTGCTCTTTGGACAATTCACGTCCGGCACAAGAAATGACCGCATGGAACTGCCGGTAGTTGACGTCCGGTCGCCGGTCAGACACATAGTTCAGGAAATCGAGATATGTCGCCGCACTCGGCTGCCCCGTCAGTCCGACCATAGCTTCCAGTTCAAAGTTCTTCGCTTCAAGCATCTCCGCTTTTCCGTTCTCCGTTTTCAGCCGGTTGTATTCTATCCCTGCGAAAGACTTGGAATGTTTCAGTATCTTGGCTATCATAACCCTTCGATCAGTTGGTTGCAGAAATCTCCGGCAGCGCCGCATAGCGTTCCCAACTGTTTGTAATCAGGGATGCCTTTTTCCGAAACACCTCGTCCTTCAGCAGCATGACCGGGACGAACTCACCGATACGCGGGTCAACAAACAGAAAATAGATCATCATTTCCGCTGTGCGCTGCTGTACCGGGATCTGCTTGAAACAGCGGTAATCCTTCCGCACGGCGACAGCAATCACCTCTTTCGTCTGGAACTTCGGACGGATATACTTGAGTACATCAGGCGACTGTATCAGTGCCAGTTGTGCCAATGCCGTAAATTGTTGGTTCGTGTAATTCTCCGGACGGAGGAACTGGATGGCCCGTCCGTCCTTCAGGACGATGGCAGAAGCTATCTCGTAAGACACCAAATCCGGGTTCGCATAATTGGCCGTCATCGGGTCCCTGGAAAGGGCCAGCGCCACCTGTTGCGGGGTCTGCATATCCTGGGAAATATACCTCAGGTTCTCCGGCGAGCCGTATGACAATGCATAATCAGCCATATCCAGTCTGCAGAACGACTGCGGTACATAGGCTATATCATCCGGATGTACATATACGGCACACCGACACATCCGTTCGTCTGTCAGCGACTGCTCCACCTCGTTCAACCTTATTTCCCCGGCCCTTAGCTTCATGTAGGCCGTCAGATAACCGTCAGGAAGGGAGACAAAGTCCCATTCGCTCATCGGGATGTGGAAATTATAGTCCAATATCACATTATCTATCCGTTGTAACCGTTCCTCTTTTTCGAGGGAGCCGTCCTGGTCTACCACGTTACACAGTCTCACTGTACGGGCTATCAGCGCCCGGCACGACTCAGGCGCCGCCTGCAGATTAGACAGATCATCCTGCAAGGTCGAATGCAGGAAGTCCGATGCCATCAGGTCATCCGACAATCCCTCCAGATAAAGATAGTCTGCCGTATAGCCCGATGCCTGCCAGAAGGAGAACCGTTTAATGAGCCGTTGTTCCTCTGTTTCCAGTCGTTCCGGCAACAGTTTGCCGATCCGCTCATACGCCTGCATCAGCCAGTCACTCAAAATATGCAGTTCGGCAATTCTTTTCAGCCGTTCGTCCCTGCCCTCGTACAGATAGCCGTCCATCCGGCTTGCATAAGTCTCCAGTTCGTCCAGTTCGTCACCGACCAGTCCGATTTTCACCATCAGTCCGTTCGCGAGAGCGGCCAACACATTCTTCGGGGTATCCTCCGGGAAGTCCAGGCCGGCAAGCCGTTTGTACAGCACCTCGGCAACATCACCCAGAAACGAGGCCGTCAGTATTTCCGTCTTGACCGGCTCGTCCCCCGCTTCGAGCAGCTGAAGCAAAATCTCAGCAGACTGCTCCAGATGAAACATGCTTAGCGTCTCTTGCATACTTTCAGAGCGGTCAAGCAATGATCCCACCGAAGAGATGATATTACCCAGCTGTACCGTCTGTATGTCGTTTTGGTAAGAATTCTTCATTACCGTCCTATTTTAAATTAGTACCGGACCCGCCCATGAAGGGCAGGCCCTCATTCATTCTCTGTTATCACATTGACCGGCCACCCACCTTTTCTGTACGGTCGGCACCGCTGTCATGATCAATCTTTGCCTGCAGCTTCGCACGGTTGGCATCCGTCTTGACCACATCGGTCACACCCGGGTTCGCCAGGTCGAACTGCACTTTCTGCTCATATTCAAATGCGAACTGTCTCATGGCAGCCAGATCCGGATGCTCGGATTTCTGCGCCATCTCGTTGGACAGGATGCTCATGGACAGATACAAGGACTTGTCGTTAGCAGGAAGAGCCTTGAACACTTTATACTCATTTCGCATATTGTCCGTGGAAAGTCCGGAACGGTGCGTCTGTTCCATTTTCTGATCAGCCAGACGTATGAAGTCCATTGCATGCTTGGCTGTCGTGAACCGGTCAATCACCGAATACCCCTCAGTCCCTTCGAGGCTTGTGCCCGCTTCAGCAAGTATCATCTTGCCCGTATGCTCATTATAGAGCAATGACACCGTCCGGTCCATCTTCAGTCCGGCCAGGTCATCGGCAGACAAATCTATCAGTTGTACCGGCCTGTCCGCATACAAACTGTCCATACGGAGAGAAGCCACCTCTGCCTGGTTCACCAATGATTCGTACTCCTTGTAATCCTGTACTCTGTCAGCCGACGGGTTCTGTGACAGATCAGCCGCCATTTCGGAGATACGTCCCTCCAGCATCTTGCGGTACTGCTCCATCACCATGACATCAGCCACACCCGGCCTGGCCCCTACCAAAGAAAGATCCTCGCCGTAGTGTCTCTTGAACTGGTCCGATTCAAAGAATTCCTGACTGACACCTTGAGACTCCCCTTTCACAAAGCTCTCGGTCAACCCGTTCAGTTCCTTACGTTCTTCCACCCTTCCGGTCAGGACATCCATCCGTCTGGCAATCTCCTGCGGGTTCACCTTCATCTCTATCAGGTTCGCTTTGCTCGTGAACGCCTTCACCTTCACTGTTGCTCCGTCCCCAGCCTGCTCGCATATACGGTTGACATAGCCCTGTGCCATCTCGAACTGCGCCTGTGTCATCATCTCAGGGTAAATGCCCGACAAGTCATGCCCCACCATATTCTCGAACCACGCCGTTTCGGTCAGTGCCTTATGCAACTCGTCCGATATAGCTTCCGGAGTCCCTGTGAAGTCAGCGGAGAGCCCCTGGGGCTGTCCGCAAAGCATATCCACGAACTGCCCTATCACCAACGCATCTGCACGCTTCTGCTGCACCATAACCAACAGCTTCTGTTCATCCCCTTTCTGATACAAGTCACGCATCGCCATCACTTCGGGCAATACAAAAGTCTGGTTGAAAACCTTTGTATAATTTTCTGAAGCCCGCTGCGCCTTCTCGTAAGCCTCCGTCGCAAACACCCGGTACTCCGCTTCTTTCTCACCCAAATCACCGTCCACCTGTGAGCGTCTGAAATCCCTGTAGGACTGCATCGCCTCCATGGACTTCTGATAGCCATCTGCCAGTGCCGTCTCAGCCATCAGCCGTTTCCAACCCTGGTTCTCCGAGCTCTCGGAAGTCAGAAGCACCGAAAGGTCCTTTCCGATACATTCCTCAAAATAGGCAGACTGGAGCAGTTTATCCACATTGCCCTCGTTCAGTATGGTAGCCGGGCTCACTTTCCGCTGATCCAATACATAAAAAGCCTTCATCAGCTCGGCAGCCTCGCCCATGCATTTAGCCAGCACCTCCGTATCCTGCTTACCCAGTCTTGCATTAGAGAAGGCACTCATTTCGGCATAGAAATCCTTGTACACCGGAGACTCCCGGTATTCTGCCAAGATCAGCTCCACCTCGTTTTCCGGTGCACACAGTCTCTCGGCCAGTTTACTCAGCTGAATGGTACCCTGGTCATAGAAGTATATGCCAATCAGCATGTTGATGTCGTAATTGTTAATCTTGATCTGTTCCTGTTCGTTTTCCATAACATTGTTTTTAGGAATTTATAAATGAAACCACGAAGTGCTCCTGTTCTTGGTCGCTTCCCGTCCCTTTTCGAACGAGTCCTCTGTCATTCCCGGCGGCAGCGGCCTTTCGCCGGGACAATCTTTGCGTATAAAATCCGGATACTTAGCCGTCAAGTCGATTATAGGGTTCAGTTCCTTCTCCTTCCGTAAGTCCCGGCATAGTCTACGGTAGCACATCTGTCCGACCGCAGCCCCCTTGTCGAGTATATTCTGGTATAATGTCTCGCTGACCGTCAAGCCCGGTATGGGGCTCACCTTGTCTGAGATTCCAGGCCCCCTGTGGAGTACATAGTCATCCATATAGCTCACCGAACCGCACCATTCCAACACAGCGTCTAACAATCCGTTTCGTTTGAAGAAGTCAAGCATTGTTTGATTCCTGAACTCTACGCTCAGATATTTCATGTCATTTTTTGCCACGTAATTCAGCATCTCGGCGTCGGATATATTCTTCCTCCCCCATTTCGTGTTGAAGATGACCGGCTTGAGCATCCGCATCATCAGGGGAGCAATGTCCTTGCGCCTGTTTATCTGGTGCACGATCAGTCCTACCACATTCTCGTTGTCGCCCATCCGCTGTAACAAATTATAGATCGGGTTTCGGGCAGAGATGCCCTTTTGTCTACGGTAATCCTCCTGTATGCCATCCAGATAGTAATTTACGATACCCCGGTAGCGTTCCTTCTCGTTGCTTTCCATGAACTCCCGGTACCGTTCGGTATTCCCCACCCCACTAGTAACCGCCGAAAAGCACTTGTCATTCTCTATCAAGTCGAAGCCATACTTGACAGCGAACGCAGCATCGGTCAAGTCAATTTTCATCTGTGGCTGCTTATCCTGGATGTACGGGATAAAGTGGTCATTTTCCTCTTTGTGGACACGTGGAACGGTAGCGAGGTCCGGCACAAAGTAGAAGAGAGCGATCTCGTTGGGAATGAAGTCCAATTTCTTCACCTGCTTCACCTGTTCGCAGATAAATGATTCGAAGGTATCCTCCTTCAGCCGGGAAGCGATGTCGCATAGACGCACACTGGTCACCCTGTGGCTCTCCTTATTAATACAGAGGTACAAGGCCCCGGGACGGTTAGCGAAATCCGTCCTGATGTTAATCTGGCCGTCTCTTTCATCAACCTCGCCTGCCAGTTCCTTGAAATAATCCAATAGTCCCATAGTAATCCGGATAATAGGTTAGTGATGCATGCCCCCGTTGCGGGATCTGTTCAGCCCTTGGTCTTGGGAATGATTCTGTTTCTGCTGCTGAACCATTTCCGGGAACCGGTCAGCCCAGTACTGTGTCAGTTCGTTGGCGTATCCTGCCAGTTGCGCCTTTTCCATTTGCGGGACATTCGTTCCCATAGGAAGTGTGGAGAAGAATTTCTCAGCGGATATCTCGCCGTTCCGGTAAGCCATGGCCAGTTCAGCCTCCTGCTTGAGCAGATGCACCAATCCCTTTTTGACGCCCTCCGACATGGAGCTGTCCATATTAGCCGATTCCCAGAAAGGCTTCACCTGGTCAGCCGGGCCCTTGTCCTGTCCTGCAGGCCGTTTGTAATAGTCATCAATCGTCACAGCGGAGAAATCGCGCTGCACTGACGGTTTGAAGTTCACGTTCAGGCTGCCCGCCGGCACCAGTTCGGGATGTCTTGTCGCACAAGCGAACGTGTCCAGCACGACCGTCCGGTATTTGATTGCCGGATCCATGTCTTCCGGATAGCGGCCCGCCATTGGCGGTTCGGCCAACAGCTGGCTGGCAGAAATGGAACCGTTATAGAACGCCGCCATGTTACGGACGAACGATTCCGTCTCGGCACGTACCGACATGAAATTCTTCTCAATAGCCTCACGCGCCTCTTTCACCAGTGTGGGATACAGGTCAAAGTAGTCCTGCGGAGTCACCTTGACCCCGTTCTCCAGCTGCTGTCCCTGCATCTTGGCCTGAGCCCTTGCCATCCGTGCCTGACGTTTCAGCTCGTTGTCCGACGGTGCGAACCTCTGCGGGAAGAACTCGCGTGCCTCGGCGAACGTGCGATCAGCCATACGGCAAAGATATTTGGACTTGTCCTTCTGGAACGCATACTGGAGATTCTGGCCGCCCCCCATAGGTGTAATTGCCAGGTGCATCAGCTTGCGCTCGCTCTTCATGTTGCGCGGGACGAACTTGTACGCATTATAGTTGTTGGCGACCGCAGCATAGCACATCGGTCGGTCCTTCCAGGCACGCTTCACCCATTTCAGGGCATATCCGTTGGACTTGACCGCTTCCATACACAGGTTATAGTCCACCAGTCTGGGCTCCTTATTCACCACATGCTCCAGCGCCAGACCGCAAGCCTTGCAAGCGATCATCGCATTCTCGTAAGTCGTATGGTCCTTATCCAGTCCGGCAAACACGTCCGGGTGGTATTGCAGATATTTCGTCCGCGCTTCATCGCTTACCGTATTGATATTCTCGATGCCCTGCTCACCGGAAACCTTGTAGGTCGGATCCAGTATTTCGGCTGCATCGTTACGAAGCCGCTCGATCTCTGGTATAATCCGCTGTATATAGCTTTTCTTCTGCTCCTCTCCGGCCAGCCAGTTCTGTTCAAACTCCTTGCTGTTTGAGTACTTGTCAATGGCATCCTGAAATGCTTCCTCAGACAGCCCCCATACCTGGCAGATTTGGTTCTTGGAGAACTCGTCCTGCCCCATCAGGTATACGGCGGCTCCCAACTCACGGGAAGGGATCATCCGCTCAATCAGGTCACCGGCGTTTGCCTGCACCTTGATGTCCGTGTCCAGCACACGCTTCACGAAATTCTGGTAGCGTTTCCAGTTCAGCTGAGCCAGCTTGCCCAATGTGGGAACCGTATAACCCTTCAGCACCGGCCTTTTCTGCGCCTTGCGGTACAGTTCGGCCAGGATAGCGGGTCTCACCTTCAGTGCACTGAACACCCTCTCCTTTGTCTCTTCGTCCGGATGCTTGTTGATATAGTTCACCGCAAACCCGACAATCAGATCCTCCAGTTTCTTACCCGGCTCGATGTCGCTTTTCACATACAGCACATTATCCATCTTTTCCTGGAATTTGTTGTACTTCTCGATATTCTCGCTGGCAAATTTCTCCAGCAAGGGAGCGTTCTCGTTCCGGAAGAGCGACTTGGCGGCCGCCGCATAGAACAAGTTCTCCATGGTCCGCACGTCCATGCCCAACGCCTGGGACGCCATAGAACGGAACCGGGAGTTGTTATGTGAGTTCAAATAGTACCGTGCCAACGCCAAATCCGCTGCATCAGCCGAAAGGGAAGGATTGGACAGAACCGCCACCCGGTTGTTCTGTTCGACAGCCTTTAGAAAATTATTGTATCGGACCTCGTTGATGGAGGCCAGCTGCTCCAACCTGTCCGGCCGTTGCCCGCTAAGCAGTGGGGAGTTCCCCGCCTGCACGATAAGATCATTCAACCCTTCGGGAGACACACGCAAAACATCTGCCATGTCACACAAGGATTTCGTACCAGGATGCTGCTGCATATAATGCATAGCGAATGCCACCGCCAGTGTCTCGATGTTCCGGTCCGGTGCATACTTAGTCTGCAAGTACTCTCTATTCGTATCCATAGTCATATTTAGTTAATCGTTTTTCCATTCAACCGTTTACCGACGTTTGGCGTGGGTAAACTCCATATAATTGCCGATCCACTCGGCCACCATCTCGTTCCCTCTCAGCCGGGGCTTATGAGTCGATTGCACGGAACTTCCACTGTATCGTATAAACAGTTCCGAATTCGTGTCAATCAAAAAATCCGCTACCGATGTCCAGCAGCCGTTATTGTCTACCTTGATAAGATTCAGCCGTGTCAGCAAGTCCTCTATTTCCTGATAGGACCTCATTCCGAAGTGCGGCAGTTTGGTGAGCATCCCGCTCTTTCCGCAAGCCTTGTTCACCACGATAAAGTCATACAGGGTATTCACTCCGCTCTTGATGGCCGCGTTCGTGCAGCGTACCGACAAGCCCAATTCTGTCACGGAAGTAAGCAACATCCGCATGAAATCCCGGTAGGCCGTCTCTTGGTCCCGCTCGCTGCATATCATATTATCCTTCAGTGCAGAGCACACCATCTCCTTTATCACATCCTTGCTGTTGTCCGCATTGGAACCTTGTCTTTTCAATAAAAGCTGCAGGTTTCGGTTCTCCCGGATGGTCTCAGCCAGCCGCAGACGCAAAGCAGGTACATCCGCATAATACATTTTCAACCGGATGGAAGCCGTACGGATATAATACTGCAGGGTAGAGAGACTTATGTCATGTCTGGCAGCTACCGTCGCCATGTCATCATCCTCTGCACATTCGCGGAGCATATCACTCAGTTCTGTGCCCAATATATCCGGCCATGTACGGACAAACTGCCGATAAGCGGTAGTCAGTGATCCCTTAACTTTCATGCCGGCATTATCCATACCGATGTCATTCATGAATGACTTCAGAGAGGAAACGGACACGTAACCGTCAGCCCCCTGTATATATCCTTTGGACAACCAAAGTCCGATTTTTTCAGGTTGCAGGCCATACACCTTTTCTATTTCATCATAAGTCATCAGTTTCTCCATAACAGTCCTTTTTCATCTGTGATAACCCACACGTCGTTTTTCCCCTGAAGCGTCATCCTGTAACTGTTGGACTGAACTGCGGATACGTCCCTCGTAAATACCCATGACCCTATTGGACAACTTATCGGCATATTCCTTGGAATATCCATTATCGCGCTGTGCGTTGGGAATGGCATTAATCAGTTCCTTCGGGGTAATCTCACCTTTCCGGTATGCCATGGACATGGCCACACATTCATCCATCAGCCGGACAAAAACGGCCTGGTTTTCCTTACTTTGCCACATGTCAACTGCCTTTTCGCTGGGACAGACCAAAGTACAGTACTGGTCAAAGGTTGATTTAGGGTCATACTTCTGTAGCATGGAATCCACCTTCTCGATATATTCGTCCGTTTGGGAGAATGACTTGTCCAGCGGCGTGTCAGCGGAGAACTGCAATTCCTCGCTGCCGGATACCGGGATTGAGATACCCCCTGACACTGACGCAGCCATCTCTTGCGGAGACATAGATCTCTCTGCCCAGAATTCCGTCATCCGGTCAGCCAAGGACGTCACATCATTTCCTGTCCTGGGATTGTACGGCTCATAGCATGGGCACTGAAACAGTTCTTCTGCCGTAAGGTCACCATTCCGGTAAGCCAGTGCTTCCGCTCCCACCTGACGAATAATATCTTTCAGGGTTTCCGGTTCGCGCATCATCATGTCATCGACATACTCTGCCGGGAACGGCAATACCCTGCGGTCCTCCATGTCCACCCGAATCATCGGTCCGTATTTCTCATGAATCAGTTCCAGCCTGTCCAGCAGGTTTGACTCGGTCCCCTGTAAGATGACCGGTCCGTTAGCAGATGTCAGGTTGTATTGTCCCGGCTGTTGCCGCGCATCGGTCCGCTCGCGCACCTGTCCGGATGTGTAGTGTTGCACATCCTCTTGGGAAAGGTTATGTCTCAACAGCGCGTCCTTCAAGACTGCCGATTTCAGAATATCCGTATTCGCCAGTCTTTCGATGACACCTTCAGCCACCCCAACTTTGTGCAAACTATAGATCAAGCCTGCCAAAGCTTCAGCCGCATCCGGTTGGATCTTTCCGTCCGGTCCCTTTATTGAACCTTTCCGGTACATCTCCACCAGCTTGTCCACCTTCTGATATTCCAAGCTGATGATTGCCGGGGTAGCGTATATCTCGTCTATCTGTCTGTTTAATGACTCCAAGTCAGCTTTGAGCAGAGAATAATTTTCAGATACCATGAAATTTCTGTCCGTATACATCCCTTCAGCCAGTTCGAGGCAAGCGACATTCTTCCGGTGCACCAGGTAAAAATACTCCATCAAAGGGGACATACCCACACCGTCATTCGTGTTTACCGCCACTCTTGCCAGTTCCTGCACGGACTGCATGTACATCTGCCTGCTGCGGATATTGTTCTGGTTAAACATGCCCATATAAAACTGCTTGGCCATTTCCTGCACCGCCTCGTTGTTGCCGGCCTGTTGTGCGAGCGATATCATCTCGGCCTTTTCCTTGTCATTACCGTTTCTGAAGCGTTCCGGACCGTCTTTTTTCCATCCCTCATTAAAATCATACCTATTGACCACCTTGGTAACTTCTGCCGTACCATCTCGTCCTACCAAGCAGTGATCTTGAATCCTGCAATGGAACAACTGCAGTTTGTTAATCTGCTCATACGGCATATTCAGAAGTTTCACATAGCATTCATGGTCCCAACAACTCACCGACGGTTCAACATGATTTATGTATTTCAGCATCTCGTACAACTGCTTGCTGTCCATAAAATCGAACAGTTGCTTGGCATGTTCCGAGCACTGAACCAACCTATCCTTCAGTTCTTCCGGGTCATTACTGAGCTTGCTTTCCTCCAATATCTGAAGTACACAATCGCCATCCTCCTTCGCTATAGCCCGGTTCAGTTCGGCTCTCTCCATCAGCTTGTCCTGTTGATCATTAAAGAAACCGAACAACATTTGCTGATCCGGAGTCATCTCGCCCTGTGTCAAGTCATTTTTGTACCTCCAATAACCTTCCCGAAGGGAAAATGACGTATCCGGCAAATTATCAGTGGTCAATCTATACAAAGCTTCTGATGCACGTTGTATGGGTTTGTTCAGCCATTTCATGTAGGGATAGATATTGTCTATCCGATACGTAGAGATGATATGTTCTGGAACTCCGTTAAGGAAGTTCTTACGATAATAGGAAGTCAGGTCCAAAAGCGTTCCTGTCTTGACATGTTTCCCATTGCTGTCATAAAGTTCGAATCCGATATATTCACCGTCCTTATTCCTTACAACTACAGCTGTACCCTTCTCTCCTCTCAGCCGTTTCCAGGCATACTTCCCCCCCTTAACCGACAACCGTCCCAGATGCCGGCCACCCCACATGAGCAGCTTTGCCGTATACCGCAAGGGTACGACTACCAGCCACTTCAACACAGTTCCTACAGCTTTGAACAAATTCATAACGATTCAGTTAAAGGTTATATATTTCTTTTACCTCAGAGGGGGAAAGCCGGCTTGTCACCGTTTTGACAACGGCCAGTTCTGTCAGCATCTTCCCACTCAAGTACAACTTATACAAGGTCAAATCATTTTCCGGATAGAAAGCCGGTCTATGTCCAGCAGGTATCTGCAAAATCTGTTGCTCGGTCCAGCTCAGCTTTTCTATCAGCTCAGGTGTCATTCCGTCCTTCCGGATTTCTGTCAGCAGCTCCATACGGTTCCGTTGCAGCGCATCATACTTACCGGCGCCATTAGGGAGCACAGTTCCACCAGAGGCAGCAACCGCTGGAACCGTACACACCGGTTCAGCCTTGTCGGGTTTCGATTGTTCCGGCATCACAAAAACGGACTTCAATTTTTCCTGCAAATCACTGTTCATAGTCTCCTGAAACTCGTGCACATACATATCATATACAAGCCCGTATTGTTCTGTGCCAGCATCCTGAAGGGCTATCTGTATGTCAGCGATAATACCGTCACATTCCTCTTCGTCCTCCGTATCACGCAATTCGTGGAAAAGTTGCCAGATAGACTCCTGCAGCTTCATGTCAAGTACAGCAGTCTGAACCTTCTGACCGGTGGCAACCGCAGCGGTCTGCTTATTGGCAGATCGGGCATGGTAAGCTTCCGAGATTGCATCGAACGCCTTTTGCGCAGTGTGTTTGAGCGCAGTGAAGTCGTTGGAATCCACACCTTCCTTCATAGGAACCTGAAGATGATAGAATTCGTAGAACGGGTCTATTTTGTACAGAAGACCCTTTTCGATGGATTTAGGCCCCTTGGATGCCAACACCTGCAAGCGTTTGGAATCATTCTCCTGAACCAAACTCTGTACAGCCTCCATATCAGAGTCGTCAAGCTCACATTCCTCTTCGACTCCATCCCATGAGAAAGAGAAACTGCCTGTCATGGTCAGTTTGGCAAACTGGTGTATCTGGTCCCGTCTTATGGACCTGTCCTGAGCGTTCAAATCAGCGTTCTGCATATTCATATTTCTACGCGCGGGATTTTCTTCGCCGGAACCTCCCGAAGCCTGGTACATCCGTTGCTGGTCCGTCAAGGTCCAGTCCGAAGAACCGGGAATACGTATACCCAGTACCTGATTGATGAATGTCTTTTCCGCACGGTTGCTGAAGGGGATGAAAATGTCACTGTCATACCGTTTGACCAGGAACTTGAACTGCTCTTCTGCCGTCAGTTCCTTCCAGTCGTTGATATGGCTGGTGACCAATTCCTGCCGGAAACGGTCTGAAGGTATCCAGGGGGAGTTCTCGCATATATTGTCCAGATAAGACTTGTTCGGGATATAGAAATGGTAATACTTATCTTCTTCGGGAATGCACATGACACATTCGATACGTTTGTTCTTCAGTACCCGAAGCGTACAGTTCTGATCCCAGTCTGTAAACGAGCAGTCAGCCAGCTTGGGGGCAGTATGTTTTTGTATGTATGCAGCATACTGTTTCGCGTAGCTCTCATGATTCTTGAAAGCGGCCAGATCCGCTTCCAGATCAACAACGGACATACCGAAATGCTCAGCAACAGATGTCGCCTGATAGCATCCGGAATCCAGCCAACAGATAGCAATTATCTTTTCTTCATCACTCATAGTTGAAAGCGTTTTGGTTGATTTTCATGCGAATATAAAACAAATTGCCGAAATTCAATTGAAAATCAGGCAATTAATTTTTACAATCAACATATAATAATACTTAATTTATAGTAAATAAATCCTAATATATAAGTACAAAAGGCTCGCAAACGCCCTATTGAAAGGACTTGGAGAAGAAATGACAATCAACCGATGAAAAAGGGCACTGAACGGGATAACAAAGAATAGAAACACAAAAAAAGGGGGTGTGTCGTAATGCACGATGCACCCCCTCCTGTAGTTTTGAGTTTACACAAAATTGGGGATAGTCCCTCAAGGATAGACCCTTCGTTACGGAGAACCGCTTCACGGACGACTTTCATTACATTTTGCCTGATCAATTCCAGTTTGAAGACATAACATGATAGATAAAGAAAGGCCGGAAATTTCCGATCTTTCTTTATCTATCTCACGCACATGTTATTTCTTAATCAGCTTCACCGTTTTCTTCTGCTCATCTCCCGCCAGGATATGCAACAGATAGAAACCACTCGGCTGGTCGCCCATGAACAGATCTACATTACCCTCACAAGAGGAAACCTGTTTCACCTGCTTACCCGTAAAGTCAAACAGGATAAGACGGCTCTTCGCCGGCAAAACGCCCACATGGACATAATCGGCTACTTGCGTAGGATAGACTTGTACGATAATCGTTTCCACATTCTCATTAGCAGTCGGATCATCGGGATCACCACCATCGGGGTTATCAGGATCTTCGCCTCCGGGGGTGTCAGGATTGTCCGGATCACTGCCAGTAGCTTCAAAATGCGCTTCCAGTTTGGCATCCCCGGTAACCTTATATATAAATCGTTCCTCCATCGAGACTCTGTTTCCTTCAATAAACCATCCGGCAAACCGATATCCATCATTCGGCGTTGCGATCAGTTCCAAAGAACTGTCAAACTCGTAATAACCGGTTCCGAAAGTGACAAAACCTTGGGAAGCATCATAAGAGATTTCGATCTTATAAGAGATTGGATCGAAATTGGCGACAAGCGTCTGGTCCACGATTGCGGTATGCAAATAGGTCTCTTCAGTCGACACGGTCCGGTCATTGATCGTCCAAGTCTTAAACTGATAGCCTTTGTTTGCCTTTGCTACAAATTCTGCATTCTTTCCATAATTGACTTGTATGGAACTGGGAGTAACAGTTCCCGCCTTTTCCGGATCGACCAAAGCTGTTAAAGAGACTTTTCCACTCGCTACCTGGTTCCAAACAACCGAAAAGTCCCCTTCACCGGTAAAACCTTCGGAATCCTTAATCTTAGATGTTAAGATCGTCAATGTATAGACTCCGTTTTGCTTGGTAAGAGTTGACAAATCCAATGTATATGTGTTTTGTTGTTGTTGTTTAAACTGGAGCCCTTTCGTATCCACTTTTTCGCCTTGATAATATAATTCTACCATACTTGGGATTAAAGCATCCGATAAAACGGCTTTGTTGAACTTGATCGTAATTGTTCCGACTGGAGAGGTTGCCACCTGATCCTCTTCAGGCAAACCTGTAATGGATTCTATCGCCAGTGTAGTTTTCGGACGCTCTTCAAAGACTAACCGGAAAGAGCCGGAAGAAGTGGCTTTTGTCACCGGACCGTCTTCGAAATAATCTACCACATGAATCAGATATTCATACTTCGGGTCTTTTCCATCCCGCAATGTACGATCGGTTTGCCATACTTTACGGGTATCCAGATCTGTATCTTCGTTCACACTGAGCAACTTCAACCGTCCACCGGTCTCATCCGGAATATTGATATAATTCCATCCGTTAGCCGAAGGAGTAATATCCAACTTATATTCGGTATCCGATATTTTCTGCAATTCAGCGGAAGTAGCTTTGACAACTGGGGCAGTCGTACCATCCGTCAGGTACATCCTATCCGGGAAATCCAAATCATCTTCCAGATCATTCACCATAAAACCGGTAACTTTTGGATTAACCGACTCATTCACCCGAATACCCCGAATCAACTCATGGACACGCACTGTGTCCAACAGGGACAAATCAGAATTACCATAGCTAGTTTCATGGGTCGCCTCCACTTTATAGTCCGTAAAATGTCCCTGTAACGTACTGGTCATCCACCATTGGGCATAAGCGGTCTTTCCTGCTTTAATTGTTCCAAAATCGTTTTGCACGCTTTCGCCCATTATAACAGATTCGGCTTCACCATTCAATTGCGAACTCTTGATTTTGAAATCTACCAACAGCCCTTTTTCATTATATTCTATTTTAGGTTGTCGAGTGACCATACTTACATTTTTAGCATCCCCCGCACCCACGTTATGAATCAGCAACGAGAATTCAGACGGGATCATCGGTTCAACCACATCTTTTGTAAAAGGATCGTCCCCTAAAATATCACGTTGCACGAAGTAATCCATAGACAGATTCGGAGAAGGGCTGACGGTCATGGTTACCGGGAACAAGTCGCGAGTCACCTCCAAGCCGGTAAACGGATCGAGATAAGAGAGCGTTCCACCGAACGTGTATTCTTTTGGGCCGGTCGGGGCGGCATACTTGGTCGGGATAAACTCAATCGTTGCAACTCCTGTCTCTCCATGAGCCAATGCCCAAACTCCATCAAGCTGGCCAGTAAATCCCTGGATTTCTTTAGGAGATATTTGGATTTCTCTCACAGTAGCGACACTTCCATCTTCACTAATAACCTCCAAGTTCAACTTGACATTTTTCATCGACTCTGACTCATGTCCATTCTTAACCATTAGAGTACCTTTAAATGCTTGACGAGTCAACACCATTGTCTGTTCAAACTTCAAAGCAACAGAAGAGCATACCGATTGACTGGATTCGTCCAACTTAGATGCTAACAATACATATTGGTCAGCGAAATACTCTTCTATACCAGCATAGCCTTTTTCTTGCGCATACTGTTTATGTTCCTGTATTTTGTTTGAACAGTTCAATATTTTTTGTAGATCCATCCGATTTTCAACAGCTTTATTTGCTTGCGTATTATTCCAGCGCTCGACAAAATCTCTAAAAGTTTGTTCACCCACACAAGAAGGTTTGTAAACCACTACATTCTCGTACACAGCTTGATGATCCATATCAAACTGATCTAAACAAGTTATTAACTCATCCATAGAACAATCATACCATTCTTTTGAATCACCTAGAATTTCATGCATAATGTCCATATAACTTTGCAATCCTTCCTCTGCTTTTATAGCGACATTAGAAAAATCGGTTATATAAGCCGGAATGTGACCATTCGTTCCGCTTTTAGTCTGATACAGATGATCACAAGCATGAGCAAAATCATGTAGACAATTCAAAACATCGGCTGCTATTCCTAAACCTTTTACTAACTTCCGCGCTCTTCGTTTAAATATATCTTTCTGCTCGTCCGTTTTTCCTTTCAAATATTTATCCATATAGTCATCGATAAACGTATTGAAAGAATCTTCAAAACCTTTATAGCACTCTGCCACTTTTTTATATAACTCTGGATGATTAGGATCAAAAAACTGTTGTACACATTCAGTCGCAGCCTTCATTAAATCTGATAAGAATGATAAAAAATCCCTCCTCTCAAATAATTTTTCTATATCTTCTTCTAGAATTCCATCATTCAAAAGCTCTTCTTCAAGCCGTTCATCTAAAACCTCTTGGATTGCTTCTTCTATTGCATCTTTGGTTTCTTCCAAAACAGGAATAAAACGACTAGCACATTTGATTCCATTTCCGACCAAACTCATCTGGCACGGAATACATCCTTTACTTGGTTTCGATGGTGGAACGGGACCAACTACCAATTCTTCTTTTTTATCCAAAATTTGAGTTGGGCCAGTAACCGGGTTATTATCCTTTCCCTTTCCACCAAATATAGTTCCTCCTCCCATAAACGGGAATCCTTTAAAACCACTCCCATCATCCACACATTCCATTATTTTTGTCGGAACATAATATTTATGCCATTTACGGTCATTTCCACAATCCCAAAAATAACTGGTTCCGTCATATAGATAACAATCACTAAGTGGAAGAGGTGTCACTTCCCTCTCACTGCTACGAGTCTTTACATTTCCTTTTCGAGTCATCACAACCGGAATAGAAACTGACTGTTTAGCTTTCAAATCAAAAAAACCTGTAACCAATGGTTCGAAATCAAAATTTGAATTATCCTCTGGAGCCAAAAATTCACAATCCTGAGCCGTAATCAATCCTTCATTCTTTAAAATAACTGTATAAACCAATGATTCACCAGGTTGTAACGCCTCCGCTTCAATCCGATCCGGGACTGTTATAACGACAGCAGGAACCGGTACATGTGTTTCAAAGTCTACTTTTGTAGAAAACGTATACCGGTCTTCCAAAGTTGTTTCTTCAACCTTAAAGTCTATTGCTATCGCCTGGATACTCAGATTCATCACTACCTTATTATCCTTTCCTGGCTCTACCAATATGACCTGCTCGACTACATCATGTCCTTCCGCTGTAGCAACGATTTTGTAATAACCTTCTGCCAAGGCTGGAAGAGTACATAAACCATTCACATCCGTTTTCGCATCCAAGAGTAATCTACCTGTATTATACTCTGTGATACGAACAGATGCTCCCGACACATGAGGAGCTCCCTTGGCTGTATAGGTATTTTCATCACACACGTCAACCACCAAAGTTCCCACGTTCTCAGAAACAGGTGTAACGACAAAGTTCATCGCCAGCCCATCCCCATTCTCGCAATTGATTGCAATCGTTCCCATAACTGGTCTCAGCAGCATATCTTCCGCTGGAGATAGTCGAAGGACAACCGAAGTGCTTTCCCCCTGTTTTAATGAAGGAATAATCTCAGATGTAGCCAACGATAACCATTCCGCTTTAGGGGGAGTTACTCGTATTTCACCCGTTTCTCCACCACCAGAATTAGCAATCATAAAGCGATACTCACGTATATTGCCTCTAACCATTGTCGTTTGGATACGCTCTACATTAGCCACCAATGTTGCCCTTTCAGTTCTACAATAACAATATACAAGTAGTTCCAAAACAGCTCCTTCATCCGAAATCAATTGTAGTTTTACTTTTTCCCAACTCATTCTTGGAGAAACAGTCTTCCCTTTTATTTGCAATAAGATTTCACCTGTTCCGCCTTCAGCCAAACTCAACATACCATTTGATGCAATTTCACATCCCAACGCTCCTGAAATGACTTTTACTTTAATATTACTTGCTGTAGAATATATATTTTTGATTTTAACAGGAATAGTCTGTGTCTGACCTACCAATACTTCACATTGTATAGGAGATACGTCAACTCTCTTCAACCCATACATATCAAACCCGGCTATCTCCTTTTCGAGTCCTTCGTCCGGATAGCAGGCACCCACGCTGAAATGCCCCATTTGCCAACTTTCAGGCGTGAAGCTCGTTTGGAAAACACCAGCATTATCGGTCGTCACGGAAATGACTTTCCGATAGCCATTATTAATAATGTATAGATCAACCGGCACACCTGCAATTTTACTGCCGGTTGCTTTTCCGGTGATCATGACAGATTCTCCGGTTTTAAGCACGCTTTTATCCAAAGAAACCTGTACTGTATATAAAGGGGCTAATGTCAAAGCAAATGGAGCTGACGTATTGTTGATATACGACAATTCTTTTTTCGTCTGTTCTTCGTTTACGATGGCTATCAGATGGTAGTCACCGGTCTTTTCCAGAGATGTAAAATTCTTATCTAATGTAACACTTTCACCTACCGCCAATTCCTTCTGCGTATAAAGACTGCCCAAAGCAATCGAACTACTATTCAACTCTTTTCCTGTACTCAAATAAACAGACACCTTCGCTTGTGCAGACAAAGCGGCTGCTCCCTCGTTCTTTATAGTCAGACTTACTTTCGCACTTCCATTTACCGGAATTTCTTTTTCTGTCTGTAAGGTTGTCACCACCGCATCAGACAACGTCTGATCGGTAATGTTCAGCCAACAAGTGTTTTTACCATACGAACCAGCATCGATGACAACTGTTATAATTCGGTTCCCTTCCGACTCTTCATTTCTGGGGACTGTGATTTCGACATCCACCCTACGGCTGTCGGCAGGAATTATGACGGTAGACGGCAATTGAACCTCTTTATTGTCACAAGACAACTTGACGGTCAAAGGAGTCGAAAGCACTTCATTGACAGATACTGTGATCTTTCCTTTTTCCCCTTCCAATAAAGTCGTCTTTGAGGCGACACTCGTTACTCTGGCATCATCGTCATCCAAAACCGTGATTTTCTTTTCAAACACACCGGTTTCAGTTCCTGCAGTCGAACAATTGCAGGAAGAAACATAAATCGCACCTTTGATCGTCACCTCCTTATCACCATCTTTCATGGCATTATCAACTGTCTTTATGACAAACTGTTTTTCTGTCATACCCGGTTCGAGCACAATCGAAGCGGGTATACTGATCCGTCCGTTCCCATTGTCTGTCAGATGTACTGTCACCTTGTTGGTCGTCACTCCAGTACGCTTCAATGTTGCCACAACCGACTGAGTCGCCTCACTAACCGTTGTAGTGGAAAGAATCAGATCGATATCCGGTATATCATCATCCAAAATTTTCACAAAACGCTGGCTCTCCAAATCAAATATATGTCCGGGAGCAGAAGCCGTGAATACTACTTCATCGTCCAATCCGGGAAGGTCGTCATTGGCAACATTCAATTTCACTTCTACCGTTTTTTGGTTGGCAGGAATGATTACGACAGACGGAAAATCGATAAACCGATTAGAATGGTCAGAACGCAACCGTACTTCCAACGGCCACGAGATATTCCATTCCCGTTCAAGCGTCATCGTCACCATTCCTCCCTCCTTTATTTCGGATTCCTTCACCGACATCTTCAGATATGGATGTTCATCATCTTCGATCCATATCTCTTTTTTCAACTCCAGATAGGAGTTTCCCGTAACAGTCACAACTACAAAAGAATCCGGATTGGCAATCTCATTGTCTATTACTTTTATCTTAAAATAAGTACCGGATTCTCCTTTAGGGATCGTTATCTGCTCCGGCACTTGCAAACGCGACTTACTTTCGTTTGTAAACGTAAATGTCTCCTCCTTCCGTCGTGAACCACTCCTGGCCAACATACATGAAACTTCCGGACTCCCTTTTTCCTGAACGACCGTTGCATTCAGACTCCAAGCCAGAACCTTTGGCATATTCAACTCATTTTGCGATTCACCTTCATTATTCTCCCCATAAACAGGCAGTTCCCAGTCGGAAAACGCTTTGAGGACAACTTTCGCTTTTACCTTCCCTTCTATGCCGGGATAATCGCCTATCTTATACTCGGCTTTACGCGAGATAGAACCTTTGGCTGGTAAGGTCTCCGTATACCGTGTATTTCCAATAGCATACTCATTGCCAAGCTCATCCACCAAATAAAGATATTCGTTCCATCCGTCATCCGTCGTTTTTCCTCCGATATTCTCGACATTCCATGTCAGGGTCACATTGCCTCCTGGCTTAAAGTTGTCAGACTGCAATTGGATGTTTTTCGGGGTGATATCCGGTCCGTTGTCATCCACGATCTTGATCTTTCCAGCATCAAATGAAGTCATCACATTCTTACCATTGCGGTCAGCCAGTATGACATTCGTAAGTTCGAACGGATATTCTTTATCCACTTCCAAATTATCGGGCACAACCAATGGAATTTGAATCACTGCTCCGGAAACAAGCTTGAACGGTTTATTGTTACCGGACATGACAACCACCAAATAGTTGTTATTGCCTTTCGGTGTTACCGATATACTATGATCATCTTTACGCTCTTCTGTCAATTGGATACCATTAGCTGATTCTAATGTTACCACATCCGGTATATGTAGATTGAACTGGATAGCGACCACCTCGGAACGGTTGTCCATCTGCATTTTCACCTGCGTAGTCTTTCCCAACGGGCAATCCGTTGGGGAAATATACAATTTGTTTGTTTGGGAAAAAACAAATTGCATTCGGAATAGACATGCCAATATCAGTATTATTAAATGTCTGGTTCTCATAATTTGCTTATTTTGTAAGTGAAACTTTTATTGTTTGATGTTTGATTTCATCTGTTGTATGAAGCTCAATCTGCACGAGGTAAATACCGGAAGAAAGTCCTTTAGGCAACCATTGGACTACCTTATAATCACCAGGAACGACTTCATGAACCCGGTTGTAAGAAAGAATATGTCCGCCCATATCGTACACCGAGACAACCAGTGCTTTGACATCATGATCGATACGGATATTACCATCAGACAATCCGTCCGGCATTGATACAGCATTATTTCCGGTTGCCACCTGTTTCCCATCAAAGTCGGATCTAACCTCATTAGCCGCCTTATTTGTCAAATGGGCATGAGCTACAAAAGCATCGCTTCCTTTAACCTTCATGATGTCTGTTTTGCCCAAAGGGATGCCTGAACCATTCATGCACACTAAAACAAACCGCACACCGCCTTCGACATCGCGGGTCCTATACAGATAATTGTTAGCTGGGAGCAATAACTCAATTTGCTTCGAAGTAACTCCTTTCAGGGTTATGTCCAAATCCATAACCGATTCTGCCGGATTGTCGATAACCAGTTTTCCACTCTTAACGGAAAGGAAGGCGACAGGCTCTGAACTTACCGCATCCGCAGAACGCAAGGTGGAGCCACTTCTTGTTTGCGGAGTCTCCAACAGGATATTGACCGTAGCAACCAAATCTTGCACGTTGATGGTCGATTCCGCTTGTTTCTCCTGATAGGTATTGGCAGCATAATAATTGAAGTTGATATAACCACCATTGCCACTACTATTATTGTCATCATTGATAAAGTTCAATGTATGCCGGATATCATTCATGCTTACGCATCCATCCATGTTGGCATCGCCTTGATCAAAAAACAACTGGACTGTAACTTTACTGTCTTTAGCCGAATTAGAAGTTTGAGTAAGCACCAAGTCTTGATTCGGAGGTAGATTGATCGTATGGTAATAGCTGTTCCAAACAAAACCATACGCATCGTCTTGATATTTCAAATCCATAGGAGTCGCATAGCCTGGGACTTGCAATGACAACCCGGGCCATTCCTCTTTCGCCTGTTTATCATGGTTATACAAACAGATTTCTGGCAAGTCTAGTACAAACTTGTGGCGCAACTCGATTTGCCGGTTGGGCAACGTCTGACCGATAATGACAAGGTTTATTTTTTGCGAAATCAAGCCTGCAACGGTCTCCAACCGGTTACCTTTCAAATTCAGATTCTCCAATTTTGGCAAAGAATTGATGCTTGTCGGTATCATTCCTGACAATTGATTTTGTTCCAGATTGACAGCAACCAATTCGGGAGCGGTCGAACTTTCCGGAACAATCTCTTCTAAATTGCCAGTCAAGGCGTTCCGGCTCAAATCCAATGTTTGCAAATAAGGCAGCGAGAACAATCCTGCTGGCAGCGGCCCAGCCAAGTTCCGACCAGAAAGATTTATTTCAAGCACATGTCCATCCTCGTCTAATGTAACCCCTTCCCAACCATCCTTGTCTACAGCATTGGTCGTAACGTCCCAATGACGGTTCAAATACCATTGGTCACCACCAGCCTGCGTGTACAAGTCGCATAATACCTTGAATTCATCTTCCGGAATAGTAAGCAAAGCCAAAGGGATTTCAATCTCTTTGCGGTTGTTGCTTTTGCTCATTTCCAGAAGAGCATCATCCACATCAAGATAGATCTCAAACGTCAAAGTCTTCAATTTCTCTTCATAGGGTGCTTTAAACGTAAAGTTGAGTTCATAGCTTTCTCCGATTTCCAAACCCTGATTCGCATGATCTTTATATTGGGTAGAAATTGAAGCGTTCGTGCAACGAATTTGATCTCTCCATGACATCGTTCCAAGTTCTTTTGCCCCTTTATTGGTCACGATTGCCGTAATCGTAAACTCTCTGCCGGATACGACCGTTTGCGGTTCAACCTTCACTTCTGTTATTTCCAAATCGGCTGCTTTACCGATGGTAAAGGTTCGGGGATCACTCTGAACATATTCTCCACTACAACGATGATAAGTCCGAACATACCATTCATAGGTCTGTTCAAACTGAAAAAATCCATTATAATTCTCAATATGACATCTGCTATCAGAAACACCTTTTATATAATCAAACTCACTTGCCCCTTGTTTACGTATATAAACTTCATAATGATAATTTTTCCCCGGAATCGGTTCCCAAGAAAAATTAACATCATCAGGTGTCGCAATCAGCCCATTGTCTGATGGTTCCAACAAATTCAGATACATAGTTTGGGGATAAACCCATAAAGTAACAAGATGAGTCGCATAAATCTCTCCTTGATAAAGACAAGAAACTTCATAAGCCAACGGTTGATATTTATTGGTAGTATTAATCACTTCCATCGCAGGGATTTTACCTGAACCAGACTCTTTATATCCTGTTAAACCTTCCTGGGTTTCAACTAACTTCCATTCATAAGTAAATGCTTCCGAATACATATCAAACCTAATCTCATCACTTTGCTTCCCATAACAGATCGGACCGGGTTTAAACACCCAATCTCAGTTTCCTATATGAAAGGATTCGTTTCCGAAACGAACTGAGACCCCCCAATCCATATATTGAACTAATTGCTCCAATAGTCCATAGTTTTCTTTGTTCAACTCATTCCAAAGACTAAGAAAACTTGAATTACCATTTTCCTGTTCCAACTTCACCTTGTAAGGAGAATCTTTCAATTTAGGAATCAACTTATTTGCAACTTCCGTCATATTCAAATTCGATAACGACAAATCCAGATCTTGCGCTACGGTAATAGTCACATCACCACTTAAAGGTAGCTCCATTAAGTCTCTGAACATATCATCCAACAACTGGAAATTTCGAATACCTTTTTGGGATGGATTCAATGTGAATGAACCAGATATGGAATATTCTGATTCTGGAGCAATCATAATATAATTGATGACAGTCCTTTCTTCTTTACCATTTTTCACTGTCAGCTCAACTTTATAAGAACCCGGTTGCGAATAGATATGTTCCGGATGTTTCAAGGTACTTGTATTCCCATCTCCAAAATTCCACAAATATCGACTGGCTCCTTTCGATTTATTCGTGAAAGTCACACCATTTTTATACACCGCATAATCATAGTTAGGAGTTAATCTATCCATACTGGGTTCATCCGGATTATGAGGATTAAACTGTCCCCACACACAAATAGGGAATAAGAACGTTATAAATAAAAAAATGTAATATCTCATGATCATTGTCTTTTAATGGATGATTACTTTGTGAGTTGTCTCGTTGATCCGCACCAGATAGAAACCGGATTCCAAATGGATAGCGGTCGAACCAACCTCAATGCGGTTACGATATTTCTCAATACCCGAAGCGGTATAGATCGTAACTTCTGTCTTTTCGCCAACCTCGATATGAAGCGTATGACCTTCCGTCCGGACACGACTGGTCGTGGAGGTTACCGGAAGATTAGAGGTCGGGATGCCAAAACGGATTTCAAATCGATCGTCCACAGTCCCTTTATCTGCATGGAACGAATAGGAATCACAGCACAAATCAACCTGTTTGTTTTCATATTTGTCAAGCAGACAGACCTGCTCCCAAATCTCATCCTCCACTTTTTCGAATGTATAGATTCCTGTCTGCCCGACATAAAGGCCAACCGGTACGGAGCCCGTTCCTAAAGGACGCTCGTTGATGGCATACCGCTTGCCTTCCCCACCAAGGGTATAGAACTGTGGGATCTCCTTATTGGAACTCATCCATTTGACTGCATCATTATTCATGTCATACCCCGGTTGAGCCGATGGATTGATTACAATACGTGCCCGGTCAGTATAGGTTTCACCACTTAAACGCAAATTCAAGACTTTCCTGTCCGTATCTGAAATAGATCGCAAGGCATAAAAAACGGTCGATTCCGCATTAATTCTCCTGCCTTCCGGTTTAAACGTGATAACTTCTTCGCCATCCGGTTTCTGCACAAAGAACGCCTCCAACGGACGTAACGAGTATGAGTCATCCTTGATGGAAAGGGGAATATATCCCTGCCCGTCCCAAATGACGATAATGGAAGCAGAACCAAAAACAATATCCCGGATATCATAGAAAGACAAGTAAGGATTACCAATCAGGTTCCAACTTTTGTTATCATCATATGATGATCCATAATACTCTAGTGGAATGGAAACGGCCTCTGTTTTCATCAAATCTCGTACCAAATCCGCACCCTCTATGCGAAGTGACAATTTATAATACCTATCATCATTTTGATACTGTTCTGGATCATCCGTTTGTAAAATATATCCGCATCCAGCTTTCAGTTTCATCGTTTCATCTTTCCAGTTCCTATCATTATGCATACCATTATCAGCTCGGGATTGCCCATCGTATGTGCGAACCACATACTGTCGCGAACCGTTTTCAGGAGCAGAGACGAAAGCAGTCCTTTCCACATCGAAAGGAAAAGAGAGAAAGTGCCATTTTTGGGGTTGCAACTTCAAATCACAAGAGACACTTTGGAGTGCAGCCTCCTCGTTTTCATTTATAAAAACAGAATAGATTCCTTTTTCTACAAACAACCCATCCGGCAGAGGTTCATTATATTCTGTTCCTCTCCCATTCAACTTATATGACATATTCAGTTCCTTTATCTGCACCGGAGCCTTATTTATCAAGGAAGCAGAGGCGGTCACCTGTCCTTCATCCGGCTTAATATTGATTCCGATTTCACCTTTCGGATAATTGTCCATCGTAATGACCCATTCATCGCGAACCAGCATATTCCCTCCAAAATCGGGATGGAGAACGGCATCGGTAATTGGAAGGATATTTTTATCGTGCCACCGATAATCATTTTTCCAATTATCCAAAGCATTCTCTGGGACGTAAACAGTTTCAATAGTTTGTATCGCATCAGAGTTCACTGATATCGAATTAAGTCCAAAAGCGATCAACGTGGTCAAATTGGCGGGAAGCGATTCTTTTTGGGTTTCCTGATTATAGTCACCTGAGAGCCCTTCAAATCCTAAAGGTAGAATCAGTTTAGACAAGTTGGTTGCGGTTTGAGGTATCCTTATGCTTTTAACCCCAGCAGGCAATGCCAATTGTTCAAATTGCGGCCAACATTCTTCATTGAACCACACATTCGCATCAGATGAAACAGCTGCCGACATATCCAATCGAATCAGGTTGGGTATTTCATAAGATGCAAAGCTCATATCTTTTTCTGTTACCTGTCCCTCTATACTTAACTCTGTTATTTGTAACCTATCTTCTTCATTCATCAATTGCTCCCATAAAGGATTTTCAGGGCTTACCTTAATCACCCTGTTATAAGGAGTCTGACGATAGGTCGTACCTGACAGGTTCATTTCGATTTTTCCGGCAGAGGTCTGCAAAAATACAGTTTCTTCCCGTGTACCAGCATTCTTTGGGGTAAATTGGAATTGAATTATTTCCTCTGAACCAACAGCTACCATTTTAGAATTTACCAATGCAAAGTTTTCAGAACCAGTTATCCCTTTCACTTCTAAAGGCTGATCCCCGATGTTAGCGATTTGGATATCCACTTTAGGAGAAGAGCCTCCTACTGGTGCATACCCTAAGATAGACTCTCTGAATTGGAGAGGAATATACGGAACCGCATTGCCTGGAGATGTGATTACTCCTAACACAAGATCCGGTTTCATATCATTTTTATAAGGTTGTTTCCCGTCTTGTCCACGTAGGTTTAGGATGCTTTTGTATTCATGAAAGTTAGTAGAGATATTTATGTTTTGCGTGATAGGGACAGCAGTTGTTGTTTTTAAATCCACCAACAAATATCCCCCGTTGTAGGTAAAAGGAGCTGATAAATTGTATGTAACAAATTGCATTTTGTTTGTAAGAGTCACCTCTAATTGATCTCCTCCTTCATAGAGTGTAGCCATCCCCTCTTCGATATAAGAATAAGGGTAACTATAGCTGGGTATAGATTGACATTCTCCCAACGCAATACGCATGTTACCCAAAGATTGCGTGAGAGTGGATCCATCATAGATATTTATTTTATAAGGTATGGATATAGCATGAATCTGAGTCCCGACCGACAAGCAAAGTACTTCTGGAGGAATACAGAGTTGATTACGTATTTCCGACCTACGGTAATCAAAAACCACATTAGAGCCAAACTCCTGTTTTCCGGTCAATTCAATCCCTACCATGTTGCCGTTACCTTGTGCATTTAGCCAATCGGGTAACAAAAAGAGTAATCCTCCCAACAAATAATAAATAAATAAAACTCGTTTCATCCTTTATATATTTTAAATTATTCCCCAATAACTAGGAGATCATCCCCTTTTAAATAATTTTCAAATATATAAACCATCCATAACCTTCACAATCAGTTAAAACTCAAAGAGCGTACAAAAGTGGCATTTCATCGTTAAGCGGTACAAAATAGCAGACAAACACAAAAATTAAATTTCCGGACAACATGAAAAACATCGTTGCCGGGAAAATAATACACCTTACATTGATAAGACGATACACCTTACAAAATCTCTAACCACTCCTTCACCTTTCCGAAATATCGGCGAGAGGCGATCAATTCAATGTCGTCAAAAGGGGGATAAAGGTGGCATTCGAGAGTTTTATTCTCAATTGAACATAAATAGTCCAGATTGACAATGCAGTTTTGGCTGATTTGGACAAATGAGACGCTCATGTTCATCAAATCGCGGGCAGAAACACTCATGCGGAGTTTGTAATCCGTGCGGTCGGACAGATAGAGTTGCCAGCAACGGCTCACGTCTGAAAAACGAAATAACAACACGTCACTACGCTTCAAAAACAACAGGCCGGTCACCGTCTGGATGGCAAATTTGCAGTCATCGGCTAAAAGACGGCGCATGGACTGCTCCATATTCACCCTGCTGCGATAAAAAACACAGCGGAAACGTTCGATGACGGCATCCAATTCTTCCGGAAGGTAAGGCTTCAGCAGATAGTCGAAAGCAGAAGCCCGCAAAGCCTCCAATACATATTTATCGTATGCTGTATAAAAAACAACACGCATATCGGCATGGACATCCGCACGGATATTTTGCCATAGATCCAAACCGGACATCTTGGGCATCTCCACATCTAAAAAGAGCAAATCCGGCTGTTGGCGAATCACGATCTTTCTTGCCTTTTCTACCGAAGTGGTTGTTTCCAAAATCCGTATATCCGAATAGACACACAAATCATTACTCAAATTGCGGACAGAAGCCGCTTCGTCATCTACAATCACGACTGTAATTTCTTCACTCATAAATCAAATGTATAATCTAACGGTACAACAAGAGAAACTAAAGTCCCGTGCCCTCCCGGTTCAAGCAGGCTACGGTCTTGTATAATAAAGTTCATTTTATTCTTATTCCGGCTATTCAGAATATCGATGGTCTGGCGTAGAATTTTCAGTCCGTAACCTGTACCTTGTTTCTCTTGGCGGTTCTGCATGTCTGCAGCAAGACCGACACCATTATCTTCGATTGCGATAAAAAGGCTGCCTTGCTTTTCGATGATACGAATATGTATGCAAGCCTCTTCGTTTTCCGGGTCAAAAGCATATTTCACAGCATTTTCTACCGGTATTTGGACAGACATTGAAGGAATCTTCCAAGTATCAGGTATCTCCGGTGGTAATTCCCAAATAATTCGGATCCGGTCAGGATTACCCAACAAACGCAGTTGTAAGTATTCCTTTACCAATTGTATTTCATCCTTTAAGGGAACAGCAATCTGTTCCGAAAAAAACAGATTTCCCCTTAATACTTTTATCAATAAACGGATTGGCTTGTCCAATCCATCATATTGCCGAAAGGTCGGCAATATGATATTTAATGCATTAACATTAGTGTCCCATTAAAATTGGGACGAATTAAAAATTAAATAAACTTGGCCCATTTGGTCCGAATCGTTCTTTGTCATTTTGAAATTTAGTTTTATCAAAGAGGTCTCTCAGATGAGTCTTATCAGTCAATGAGATGCTCAGTATTTGTAACACTTCATATGTACTTCTGTTCAGTTGCATATCGTGTTGAATGATTGCCACCAAACAGTAAGCGCATATAGCAGCATATATCTGTATTCGAACAGCATTCTCTGTAGTTCCCCAAAATCTTTTGATTTTAAGGTGCTGCTTGAGCCATTTGAAAAACAGCTCTACCTGCCAGCGATTTTTATAAAGTTCAGCAACTTGAAGCGCAGATATATGCATCGCATTGGTTATGAATGTAAATTCTCGTTCTTGTTCTTCATCCCAATATTTAACCAATCTAAGTGGCTCTGGATAATATTGTTTAGGATAGAATCCTGTCAGAAATACACTTGCGTCTGAAAGCACATTCTTAGGCAGCCTACGTTTCCATTGGATGGATTTGTACCCGAGATTCTTTTTTGCTCTGACAACAAAGTAGGCTTCAATTTGATGAATTTTATACAGTATTTTGAAGTTGTTATAACCGCGGTCAAAGATGTAATAAGAGCTTGGTTCATAAGGAATTTCAATCATAACTTTAGAATCGTGTACGGATGCTTCCGTGATATGAAAGAATGCAGGAATCTGTGTTTCCACATCATATAATGTATGCACTTTGATACCACCTTTCTTTTTGCGGAATTTTGCCCACCAAAAGACTGAAAGGCACAGGTCAATAGTAGTCGAATCGAAAGCATAAACGTTACCGCCAAGTTTGAAAATATGATTAGCACACTTTTGTCGTGCTTCGCTAACCAGGTAGTAAGCATATTCTTCAAAGATGTGATAGTCTCTATCTTGATTTGCTCTTGCCAGCGATGACTTTGATACATTTTTACCCATTCCTAAATGATAACATTTGGAATGATGAGCTTCAAGAGCAACTATCAAATCTCGCAGACTTTCACGATTAGAAAGTTGACCAAACATCAAAGCAAGTAGTTGATTCCAGCAGGTGAAGTGCTTCACATATTTATCACCATCATACTTGGTGACTATGCGGTTAAACTTACTTCGATTCAGAAATGAAGCCAATTGAGCGAAAACGTATTTGTCTTGGAACATATGCCATCGGATTAATCTGATGCAAAGCTACAAATTCAAGTCCGTTCGCTCGGAAAATCGCTGTAACTAACTAAATTTCAAATATTTCAAAGAACTCTTTTAGATTTTAATGGGACAACAATGAGAAAATCTCCACCAGTTCACCCCTTGGTCCTTCGTATGTAAATATATTATCTCTCATTAATCCATCATCTATCTTATGTCAAAGGTACAAAATCCAATAATATGAATAAAATATTGAGATAGTAGGATAAGAAATCAAATCAAACTTTAACAATCAGAATCATTAAGCTGAAAGTATACTACACTTCATTGTCGGACAAATCTATCATAGAATCTTCCTAATACATCCGCAAATTCATCCGGTAACCATCGAAGAACCTGTTCAACGATATATTCCGGAGCATCCCTATAAAATGCTTCAGTAATAGCGCCTGCGATAACACCCATCGTATCCACATCCCCACCCAAAGAAACCACCAGCCGAATGGTTTCCTCAAAGCTATTACTGTCATAAAGGCTATTATCGACTCCGGTACAGTCTCTTGGCAACTGCCCTTAAAAGAATAGGTAGGGGGTATTCAATCACAGGTCCGATGTAGATTATGTCCGAAAGCCGTCTCAACATATTGCCGAATATCTTCTTGGGTATGGCCGGTACGCGCCAGAAATATGCTTGCTGCCTAGTTTTACTCTATATACCACATAAAAGAAAAAGTAAACATATTCAGCTACATTTTTGAGTATTCAACCATCAAATTCTTTGGTATATGTATAATAATCAGCATCTTTGCATAAACCAAAACACCAATAGCAATGGAAGATAAAGAATTATTAAAACAATACATGCTGTTTGCTGGAGTAAACGCTTCACAACTTGCAGAGGAAATAGAAGTATCAAAGCAATATATTTTAAATTTAAGAAACGGACAATTTAAAGTTTCTGCAATATTTGCAAAGAAATTAGAGAAAGTAAATAAAGAAGCTTATGATCTAATATTTGGAACATCGAGGGACTATGACAGCATAATGGACAAAATTCAGCAATCGGAATTATGCCAAAAGCTTTACGCAATTCTTGAACCAATTTCAAGAGGAATAGAAACTGCTCCAGTCATAGGAAATTTGGTCCGTTTCATTGACGGACTCGGGACTGACAAAGAGCTAACCGAAAAAAACGAAAGTCTAGTAAAGGAAAATATAGCTTTAAAAACAGAACTAGAAAATTCAGAAAACGAGAACACCAAATTAAAGGCAAAGCTTTTCGATATGAGCGAAAATTTAGCCACGTACATGATGGATAATACAGAACTGAAGAAGAAAGTGTACGAACTACAGAAGGAAATCAACAGCATAGAAGAATCCCGCTAATATCCTAAGTTGTGCTATAACAACAGATTCGCTACATTAGCTTACTGGATTTTTACGCTCGTCGGGACGGGTGGTCTCGCCCCTTGGCGCTGGCCGTTCCCCGACCGATGAGTTTAAAAACGTAAAATAATCTGCGATATATTTTGATTCTCCATGGATTATCGAATAACAGTTTTCTTATTTCGATGTTTTATGAATTTAAGATACTTGTAATTACGTGGAAGAATTTCTTCGTTTGACTCCCAGAATTTTTCACTCACATCGGGCTGGATCGGAACAAGGTGCTCGACAGACTTGAATTTTTGCATCGGAGTCTTGCCGTTCAGTGAAGAATGTGGTCGTTTCTTATTGTAGAACTCCTGCCATTCCATAGCCATCATATTCAAATCAAGTGTCTTGTCCGACAAATCTATAAGATTCCAAAACTCTGTCTTATCGGTCTGCTGAGACCTTTCGACTTTGCCATTCAGATGCGGAGTCCTTGGTTTGATTGGTCTGAATTTGATAAAATGGTCATGCAGTTCATATTGGAAGTCATAATTGAAAAATTCTGTTCCCCAATCAGTTTGTATCCGCTGAACGGGAAAAGGAAAGGTGTTCAGTATCTCTCCTAAAAAATGAATTGTACTTTCCGCTTTTTTATTGGGATATATACGAATGGTTCTCAAACGGGTACAATCATCTATGGCCGTGAACTGGTATGCTCCGTTTCGTACTTTCATTACATCCAGCTGAACCCTTTCCCCAGGAATTTCTTTACTATATCGGATATAGTCTGACTTTTTACGCTGTTTCACAACAGCTTTGACCTGATGCTTTTTCAACACACGCCACACCGTCATGGCTGAGAGCTTTATTCTCTTTCTAAGCAGATAGTTGGCAATCCGTTGCGCTCCCCATCTTCTCGTCTTACGCAGATTAAGGATAATGGTTTCAATTTCAGGTGTTATCTTCATATTGGCAAGTCTTGATGGACGTTTAGACTTATCGGACAATTCCGACTTGCCTTGTTCTTTCTCGCGATTTATCCAACGGTATAACGTGGAACGAGCAATCCCGCACCGAAGGGCAGTTTTTGTCACAGAACCCGTTTCGGCGTATAGTTCAAGCCATTTTTGGCGCATCCGTATTTTCCGTATATCTTCTTTCATGCTACGAAGATACAGATTAAGATTTGCCTACGAAAAGAAAAAATGTAGCGTATCTATTGATACTTTACATATAATAAAGTATTCGTACAGCAATGCTTGTCCGTGCGGAGGAACATCTCGAAGTCGGAGATAAATGCCGGGGTAAGCTCCTTCATGGTGATGTCCTTCACATGGTAGCGGATATTGAGGAACTCTTGCAGGTGCTTGTAAACGGTCTTGTACTTGGCAAGCGTGCCCTTGGCTTTCATGCCTGCCGCCACCTGTTTCTCGTAGTCCTCGTTGTGCTTATTGAACACCTGCATCAGTGTGTGGCAGCGGTGTTCCAGTCCGAGAAAGGCGTTCTTGACCTTTTCCGCCGTGACATAGTTGTCACGCTCCATGATTTCCTGATAGTGCTTGTTGATGCGTGTGCGCATCAACAAGCAGGCGGTTCGCTTCGAGTGCCGCCGTGCTTTTGCCAGTGACACGCCCACCTTTGGTGTCCCACAACTTCGGATCGACGGTCAGCTTGCAACTGAATTGTGTCTGGCTTCCGTCCACCGTGATACGACCCATGACGGAAACTGTCCCGTCTTTCTTCACTACCTGCCGTTTGAGGTAGAAAATAACTGAAAATGTACTCTTCATCTTTCTGAACTTTTTTGGTTTCAAATTTACTCGGTGAAGAGTCTTTCGTCGATACGCAAATCGCAGAGGTACAGCGCAATTATCATCCGTTACCGAAATAGTTGCGTGAATTGTTAGTAACTCACTGTTTATAGTGTATTTCGGTATTATTCCTAAACTCCGATACCACCAATTATGCAGGGTAACGAATCGGTAACGTAGCGAAGTCTTAACTTGGTTCAGACCTGACTTATCCCGTCATCTGATTACAGAAGCAACTTTCTCAAAATGCCTATTTCTCAATAACTTTGATCTACCTTTCCATATCTCGCCGATTATTGCTACCTTTGTCCTATCAAAATAAATAGCTATTTTTGTAATGTCGGTTACTGTAACCGGCATTACGATAAATGAATATGCGATGAAATTTTACGATAGGACTGAAGAAATAGCTGAATTGCAAAGGATTAAAAATCTTTCTGATGTAAATCATTCGAGATTAACGGTAGTCACGGGAAGAAGACGAATAGGTAAAACAAGCCTAATTCGCCAAGCTTTTATGAGACAAACGACTATATATTTGTTTGTATCAAGAGATAATGAATCAATTCTTGTAAAACGTTTCTCTGATGAAATCAGAAGGGTACTAGATATTTTCATACCTGATGAAGTTTCCTCATTTAGGAACTTATTTACGATACTGATGGAAGTAGCCAAGAAGCAGCGGTTTAACCTTGTAATTGATGAATTTCAAGATTTCTATTATGTAAATAGTGCCATATTTAGTCATATTCAGGATGTATGGGATCGGTATAGACAGGAGACCAATGTGAATTTTGTTGTCTGCGGTTCTGCGTATCGCATGATGAACAAGATTTTCGAGGACCGAAAAGAACCATTGTTTGGACGTCGTGACGCTCTTATAAAATTGAATCCGTTTAGGACTGATACAATTAAGGAAATCATTAAAGATTACAAACCAGACTATTCTAATGAAGATTTACTTGCTTTATATACATATACAGGTGGAGTCCCTAAATATATAGAACTATTTATGGACAATTTAGTCACAGATAAAGATTCAATGATTTCTTATATGATAAGAGATAATTCTTTGTTTGTCAGTGAAGGAAAGAATATCTTGATAGAGGAATTTGGTAAAGATTATGGAACGTATTTCTCGATACTTGGTTGCATTTCTACAGGTATAAACACGCAGGCAAATATTGAGGGAGCATTAGGAGGAATAAGCATTGGGGGATTTCTTAAACGTCTTGTAGAAGATTATTCATTGATTGCAAAGATCAGGCCTTACGGAGCATCTGAAGGAGGGAAAAATATTAAGTACGAGATATCAGATAATTTTCTCCGGTTTTGGTTCAAATATATTCATAAGAACAGGTCTATCGTAGAAATGGGGAACTGGAAACTGTTGAAAAAAATCATCTCTGATGATTATACTACCTATACAGGTGATATTCTTGAAAGATACTTTCGCCAAAAGATGATTGAAAGTATGGAGTATCGCTATATTGGAAATTGGTGGAATCCCAAAAACACAGAGAATCAGTGTGAAATTGATATTATAGCAGTATCCGCTGACAATACAAGAGTAGATATATTTGAAGTCAAAAGAAATCCTGAACGATATAAAGAAGGAGTTCTAAAAGAAAAGGTAGATCATTTATTGACAAAGCAAAAAGAACTAAAGAAATGTACCCTAACATTGGGTAATCTTTCTATGCTTGATATGTAATTAATATTTCCTTCGTCCCGTCTGTACTGTGACAGCCAAATTTAAAGAAAATGCACCAATAGAACCTGTAATAACTGTTACGGCAGGTGTAGATGAAATAATATATATCTTTCGGCAAGTTCTAATATCACTTTAACTACTGCTAAAGAAATAAGAAGAGAGGTGTACTATACAGTATCTGGTTCAGAAAGGCACATTGAAGGTAGTGTTACTATTCCTGCTGGACAATCATCAGCGAAATCTACTGTATATCAACTACCTACTAAACCTACTAATGTATATGTAGGAAATTGGTGATTAGAAATAACACTAAACCCTATGAAAGACCTATTGTAGTGGATTATATATGATTTTGCATAGACACTAACACATCGCAGTTTGTAATGTTACGATAGGTGATAGTTCATCAGGCGGTGATGGTAGATTATAATTTATTAATCTGTTGTATTAAAAAATATTGGGCCGTATCGATACTCACAATAGAGCTTGATACGGCCTTATTATCTAACAGCAATTACTTTTATAGTAAACCTCCTCCCAATGAGCCATCATAACTCAGCCAGACTCTACCGTAATATGTTCCATTTCCAGTTGTTCCATTAACATTAGAGTCGGGTTACAATTCATATCTCAGGTAAACCTTCTTCTTCGCCGGTGCAGCGGTCTTAAACTTGGCCGTCACAGTACCAGTCGAGGGACGAACGAAACATCAATAATTCAAACCAAACCACCATAATGGCAAAATATTGCCAGAAGAATACTCAATTTGGTCCTTAACAATGTATCCTTCATTGGCCTCCTTTATCTGCTTCATGCCTTTAGATTTACCTCCAATTTCAAAAGTTCTTCCATCGATTTGAAAGTCAGAAATATCGGATGATGTCACCACATTTCTTACTCTTGTTTGGTTTATGAAGAATGTTTCTCGTATATTTCCTATATTAGGTTCTCCTTCTGCAAGTGAGTATATCAAGTTTGCATTATCAAGATACACTTTTTCAATTTTTCCTAATCCTCTTACACCTCCTGTGTTATCTCTTAATTGAGTAATCATTCCTGCGTCTTCAATGTATTGAAAGTAATCAGGCATCATATTTCTATTCGCATCTATCAATTCAGCCAGTTTACTCATATTGGGCTTGAAAGGAACGCTTTTTGAAATAACCATTAGTAACTTTTTCAGCCTTCTACCAGTAGAAGCAGGCAGGTTGGCAAAAGAAGGTATATCATTCTCCAATGTTAGATTGATGATTTGGCGTAATTTTTCATCGAATCCTCTTTCCTTGGAAAATGGATAATAACCATGCTTTAAATAATCTTCAAAGTATAATAAAGGAGTCTTTATTTCAAACTCTTCTGGTAATCCTTGAATTATTTCATCCAAACTATAAATGGGACTAGTGATCTGATGAAACAATGCCAAGTATTCCCGAAAAGACAAACCATACAAATCGTACAGAACAACGCGACGGCTTAAGTCGGAAATACCTTTATTTATATCTAAAATAGAAGAACCTGAAAATACGATCTTTAATTCACTATAATAGTCATATATTAATTTAAGTTCTTTAGACCAATCCTTGTATTTATGAATTTCATCAATAAATAAATATTGAATTCCTCTTTGAACCAGTCTTTCTGCCAAATCTAAAATCCTGTGTTCACTGAAATAAATATCATCGGCATTGATATATAGGACATCATTGATGTTCAGGTCATTTTTGATGTGCTGTAACATTAGTGTAGTTTTCCCAACCCCTCTAGGGCCACGAATCCCTACAATCCTATTGCCCCAATCTATTTCGTGATAAAGGTATCTAAAAAAACTAAGTTCAGTTTCTTTGACTAATTTTTTGTGTATTTTGGTAAGTTGTTCCATATTACATCCATTTGTTTCTACAAATATAGCAAATCTGCACTTTAAAAATGCAATATGAGCAAATATTTGCACTTAAAAAATGCAAATATCTAGTTCCATCTGATTATATGCTACCAATCAACAACAATTCTGCCGACTGTACTGTGACTGCAAACTTTGCTGCGATGCCAAAGACAAAGTGTTCTATATTTATAAGTATAATGTGTACAGTCGCTGGTACTGAAGATGTTCGAATTGATAATTATCAAATTATAGGGCCAAGTATGAGAAGCGGTGAAAGTATTGGAGGTATGGGAACAGTTGAAAGTGATTTGTAACTGGGGTCTTATACGGTAACAGCGCATGCTTCTTATAAAAAGAACGGTAACTGGAACGATCCTAAAGTGATAAATGTTTCATCAGGTGGTGATGGCAGATTGTAATTTGTTAATATATTGTGTTTAAAATATTAAGCCGTATCAATATTCACATAGATCTTGATACGGCCTTATTATCTAACTACAATAACTTAATTAGTAAACAATGTCAAATTTATATCGATCTGACATTCCCAAAGAAACAGAATATACACTAATCATACCACTACAATTGCTTGTAGTTAAACCATAATAGCTGCTATCACCTTTAGTTATAGAGAAAGTGAGTTCTGTATTTGTGTAATAATTAGTTCAAGGTTACCAAACCATTGTGTGAAATATTACCAATTTGCACAACTATAGTTGCTAGACTGGTAAGGATATTAGCTTCTCCTTCCAATGAACCGTCATAGCTCAACCAGACTCTACCATGGTATGTTCCATTTCCTGATGCTGGGTTAACATCAGAACCCGGTCTCAGTTAACATCTTAAGTAAACCTTCTTCTTTGCCGGTGCAGCAGCCTTAAATTTAGCTGTCACAGTACAGTCGAATCACATTGATTATCATGTTTATCACTTTAAATTCTTTCAAGGCAGAGGAAAATTGGGAAGATATTTTTCTTAGAGGTAATTGGGAGGAAATTGACTGTTCTGCTGTTGCAGAAAAACAATCTGTAACAGCCGGCTATGCTGAAAAGCAAGTACTGGTATCTACATTCCCTAAACACACGGATATGACTATCCGGTTGTTTGCTGATGGTGATTTGCTAGTATTTGGCCCTATTGTTTTGAGCATTTTATATGTGTAAACAATTATTAAACAATATGCGTTTTATGTTATATATAGTTATTTCAAATTGTTCGGTTTATTGTTGTTAGCTTATAATATTTATATTTGTTACAGCAAGATAATGAATTGTTTAATTATTAAAACCAAAACAACATGAAAGAATTAAAGTATTTTATTTTTGGAATTTTGGCGGCCTTCTCTGTTGGGCTTTATTCCTGCCAAAATGATGATGTTGCGGATCCTTCTGCAACAGATGATAATGAACAAACGTTCACAGTTTTGGAAGATGTTACTACTAAAGGATCAACTGACATTCTTGAAGGATGTAATACTTATAAAACAGGTGAATATGTTAAAGTAAAGGCGAAATCAGGTGCTACGATTTCAGGAACTAGGCTTAGAGGTTCTGGAACTATTAGTAGTACATATGAGAAAAATGGCTACGCCTGGGCTAATATTGATGATATTCATGGAGACTGGAAGGTAAGTGCGACTTTACCGGATTATTCAGTGACTGTAAAAGCTGGTACTGGTGGAACTGCTAGTGGTGGAGGGACTGTAGAAAAAGGAAGTTCAGTAAATATCTCGGCTCAACCATCATCTGGTTATACTTTTGACAAGTGGACCTTAAGTACAGGATCTGGAAGCTTTGCCAATTCAACATCTTCATCTACTACTTTTTTCCCAAAGTCCAATTGTACGGTGACGGCAAATTTTAAGAAAAAAGATGATGGCTATTATATTGTTTCCTACTCCGTTGGTACAATATGGACCGCTGGTGGTCTTGAATTCACTATTTATGCTACCCGTTCTGACCCGAGTATGGACGAGGGTCTTCCTTCTACCTTGTATATGACATATTCAATTACCGCTGAATATAATACATTCGATGGTCAACATCATCAAGAGTTATATGCGTCTGGCAATGCTTATATTAGAGAAGGTGGGTATTATTGCAACGTTACGCATGATAAGGACATACCTAACTTATATGGAGATGTTGAGTATACTATCCAATTAAGCGGACCGTCCTCTTTATCGGGATTCCCCATTCAATATCAGCAGTATTAGCCAATTAATTTTGTTGGTTAATTTTATTTCTATTGATATGTCCTGATCTATCATGTGCAATTTTATACATACTTTGCGTATTATCAGTGATATATATACGTTATTGGGTACCCTGATAATGATTAGTTTGGATTACTAATTTTGTGGTGTAATCAAAAACAATATTATTATAAACAAACTAATTTTTAAATCGTTTCAGTCGGAAGTGGGATGAAAGTTGTACTAGCAGAAGAAGAGTTTCCAAAGGTACCAGAACCGAAAGTAAGAGTCCAACCATCAAATGTGTGGGCGTAAAATAAACTGTGTCACGCATTGTTTTTATTAAAAACTCATCGGTCGGGGATCGGCCAGCGCCAAGGGTCAGGACCACCCGTCCCGACGAGTGTAAAATTACAATAATTTAAATCGCTCTCCAAACTTTATAGCCAGTTGTTGCGAGATTGTAGCCCAATTGGCCAGTGGCATAGTCCATTTCTTCCGTATATTGCGGTATGCAAGATAAACCAATTTTTCAAGAAGGTGTGTCAAAAAGCACACCTTCTTTAGCTTTTAGAAAAACAAAAACAATCCTAACTTTATGAAAATCAACATATCATACTAATTATCTGATGATCTTAAAGGACTTAACCAGTTTCCCATCATAATTGTACAAACTAACAATATTCAGTCCACTACCAGGTTTCAAGTTAAAACTAAATGACTTACTTCCTTCTATGGAATTTGTTTGAACCAATCGCCCATTAATATCAACCACTCTCACAAAAGATGATTCAGCAACATTGCTTAAAGAAACCAAACCACTGGATTTATCAAATTTCAATCCAATCTTATCGACTTCAATAGTTTCCAGTCCTGTAACATCTTCATTAAAAGTCATAACAGGAAGATAATTCAACGCATGGTCCCAACCTTCAGTAACCAAAACCTTATTTGAGTCAAAGCAGAAATCTGCATTATCATTCACAATAAGCCAATTGGATTCGATATCCTCCTTACCATCCGGTAAAAAGTATGCGACCATATAAGGAGTCCAACGCTGTTGAATATCAAAATAATCACTCAGAAAACAATCCTCTATCATAACATCCAACTTACTATTTGCAGAAATAGTAATAGGGATACCACCATTTTCAGCTTTTGTCAATCCTATGTGAGCCAAGTTACTAGCGCAAATGCTCCATTCCGTGGTAACATCACCAGCACTATATTTCATTCCACGCCAAAACTTAGCCAAGTTACGTTCCCACATAATCTTGATTTTCCCATTCATTGGAGAAGAAGACTTGTTTACTAATTTCATTTGTACACTGAACTTCTCATTCTTATAGTAATTATACACACTATACTCACTATCTCCCTTTCCATTAGCATCCGGGAAATTCATATACTCAGAAGATGGTGCAGGATAGTTCTCATAAACATGGAGTTTCCAATAGCCGTTCTTTTCAATTGATGACATATGTCGCATCATATTCCAATTTGTCTCTCCTTTAAATCGTACAATAGGGAAAAATATATAATCTCCTTCAGGCAGATTAATGTAGCAAGAAACTTTAATGTCATGCATAGCTCCATTCTCTAGCATCACTTCACCTGTACCATCGTATATTTGAACAATTTTTCCTTCTTTAAAAGCGGCATAACGAAAATCACAGATTTTGCTTGCACCAGTACCATTAGTAAATGAAGCCCCAAAAACTTTAGTCTGACCACTCACCACAACTGGTCCATAATGCTGATCCCGAATTGTAACTGAAATATCAACCCAATTTTCATAGTCAATTACAACTTTACTAATATCCTCCCATGCAAATAATTTGGTATTAAAACTAAATACCATACATACGATAAATAATACAATTGATTTTACCCGTGTATTCATAATTACTTAAGTTTTTCTGTTCTATTTTACAATAGTTAGTAATTATCGGAGAGGAAATTCCTCTCCGATAGAAAATAATATCAATCCGTTACAGTCCAGTCTCGAACCAGTTGTTTCAAACTGATAGTTGCAGTACAGGATGTACCTCCAGAAGGAGTTGCAGTAACTGTTGCCGTACCAGTCTTATCAGAAGAATCCTCATTGGTACCATCTGGCCATATAGAGCTGGAATTACCAGAGAAATCACCTGTACAAGAAACACTTATATCAGACACAGTACATATCTCTTCTCCCTTACTTACACCATTAACATACTTAGTACGATAACCAGTTACAGTATATGATTGCTTATTTACTTTATCTCCATTCCAAGTCATCGACGTCGGACTAACAGTAATCCTATAGTTACCATAAGTGATAGATGCTCCACTTTGACTTACTGTAGCTGTTGCTGAAGAAGACTCTCCTTCATAAGTAAACGTAACAGAAACAGGACCTGAACGTGAGCTACCAGTATTCTCACCGGCTCTACCACCCGGACACCAGCTAGGCCATGAAACATTACCGGTTGTAGCTGTTCCCGAACCTGTTATACCTGTCGAACTGCTATTTGCTGTTTGTGAATACGATGCAGATCTGGTAATATTACCTTCTGTCCAAGATGCACTTACAGAACTGTTTCTGTTAACTGAATTATAATATTCAGTCCAACCGCAATTCGGCTTGGTAGGAGAAGCTGTAGCAGTACCTCCCTTAGCTGCAATCGGGCTTCCCGAAATACTCAGCGAGCCGTTTCCAATCCAATAGTCTTTATATGTACTTGTACCGTCCCTAACAGTCAAAGTAGATCCACTCACACTTGCCCAACTAGCTGTCGTTGAAAGAGTCGGAGCCCCTGCATATTCAGTGTCTCTTGAACCGGATACTTCAGCTGTTGAACCTGACTGTGAAATGTTATCCGATGCAGTCTTGTCCGATTCTCCGGAATAAGAGAACGTAGCTGTAACAGTCGTTGAACGTGAAGAAGAATTATATTCCTTCCATGTTGAACGTGAAGGGCTGTCATATGAGATAGACGCTGTACCACCAGTACGTCCAAAAGAACTATTACTCAAAGAAACAGAACCGCCAGACCAGCTAGCAGACCTATCTACAGGAGTTCCATGGTTATCTCCAAATGAGACAGTACCACTTGAGCTTGTGCCTCCAGAGTATGAAGCTGCACCACTCGCTGTAACACTCTTTATGCTATAATACTGTTTCTCAGTATTAATGGTTGCAGTTGAACCATTTTGACTTACTGTACAAGTAGCAGTTACGGTTACACCATCACCATCCGAGCCACCTGTAGAGTTAGAGAATGTCCATGTACCCGTCAGAGTAGCGGTACGTGTAGAAGTGTCATATCTATGCGTCTTGGTACGTGACGGAACCGTGATGGATACAGAACTGCTACCTCCACCTACAGGGATAGTACCACCACTGATAGTTACAGAACCGGGTGTCCAGTTTGTATAATCGTCTGTCTCTTTACCCTTGTTGGCACCGGCACTTACAGATGAAGTATTGGAAGTGAACATACCGCTAGAAGACATCACGCTTGTCAGTACACCAGTCTCCGTATAAGTATCCAGAACAGTTGATCCATCCAATTTCACCGTAACTGTACGTTTCGGGTTAGTTATATTATATCCGGTAGAACCACCGTCTGCCCCGATTGTGTTCTTGGTTGAGATTGCCTGTCCGGAACCGTTTCCACGCTCTTCAGTAACAGTACCACCTTTCTGGGTAATCGTCACAGTCTTCGTAGATGCCGAATGGCCATTCTCTGTATTAGGCATGGTCGCAGTCACAACTACATTACGATCAGAAGTCGGTGTACCCAAAGTTGATGCATCATAGTTCTTCTGCACAGACACGCGACTACCGGAAGTAGAACCATTGATTGTAGCGAAGTTGCTACCCTGAGTGATAGACAATGTAGGCGAACCTGTCTGCTTATCTGTACCCTTATCAGCGGTAATGTTATTCCAATCATAATTCATGTCACGAGTCGCGGATGTGGTAATCTGAGATGTATTAGCCGCCCCGCTAGATGCAATAACTTGCAAAGTTGTCGGATTACCGGTAAGCGTAATCACATAATCGGTCCACGTCTTGTTTGTCTTCACACCCGCATTCTGCTTGACCGGAGTCTTACCGGTGACAGTGCCGGATGTCGTACTGCTGATAGTGATTGTCTGTGAACGTTCGCTCTCAGTCTTGTTGTTCTTGGTCGTTACAGAGAATGCAGCACCCTGCTTGTTGGCAAAGTCATGACCGAACTGGGCAGCCGGGAACGTACGTGTCTTGGCCACCGAGGAAATACCCCAATGAGAATCCGCATTGCTGCTGAATGCAGACTTGATATCAGCCTGTGCAATCGTTTCGATATCCACTACAACACCGGATACCTTACGCGGGCGATAGATATATGCATCGAATGTACCCTTTTCCGCACCGTTTACAGTACCTTTGGCATCCATCTTCGAATTGATGGCTGCAGCGTTTTCAATAAGTACAGACCATTTGCTGTCATCCTTGTCACCATAAGAAACTGTACCCTTCGCCTGGTTGACAGTCAAGAGATAAGTTGCCTGGGCCACCTTGGAGTGATCAATCGGGTTATCCAATGCACCCTTACCGTTCTCAGTAGTATACATATCCTGTCCGTCGATAACCACGTGGGCAACCAACTTACGGGCAACGGTAGCGCCACTTACTTCATCACTGTTAGGAGTTGACTTGATAGTCTTGCTGCTTTCGGTATATACCCATGCAGGTTCATTAAAACGGTCCTTGTTGCCTGTGGGAACATATTCACTTTCCTGAACTTTCAGGGTAATCCGATCATTCTCGCGAGTTGTCAGCGCAGGATCCGTTACGTTCTCACCATCCAAAGTTACGATACGTGTGGCACGTAAAGAGATATTGCGGCTGGAAGCGTCAGTTGCGCCAATATTGACAGTCGGTGTAGTACCTCCATTAGCAACAGGACTGCTCCATGTGATCTGCCACGGAGTATATACATAGTTTTCATAACGTGCCTGAATGCGGCGGTTCTTGTTTACGGTAAACTTATATGTCTCACCTGCACCTTCAATTTTAGTCCATGTATTAGCCTTTGCGTCATATTCAAACCATCCGATAAACTGAGTACCCAACGGCAGGCCTTTACCCATCTCAGCTCCTACCTGGCATTCGCGACCACTCAAATAACGACCGACAAATTTCTTCAGCGTGCCCGCATCACCACCGCCGGTAGTGATAACACATCCGTCGTAAGAGTCGCAATTAGCGTTGGCCAAATCACCGTTACGGCGTACATCGGCTGTAATCGTGTACATATCACCGGCCAAGTCATAAGTCTTTCCTCTTTCCAAAGTCTGGGTTGTACCGCTCAATTTAGCCTTAATAGCCGCCAACGGTTTGTTGCCGGCATCATAAGGCACAAACAAGTCCTGTCCGTCAGAAATGGCAACAGGAGGCACGAAAGCCTGGAACTCGGTAGAACCGGTAGTAGCGTTGTACGCATTCTTGATGTTCATTCTGATACCGGTACCCGGATTTTGTCCGGACTTCTGTACAGATGTAAGGGCGTCAAGATTAATGACCGCCGTTGTACCGAACAAAGCGTTTACATACTCATTGGCATTGGCATCCGAACGGGTCCAGCTAAAGCGCACATCAGACATCATGTGATAGAAATCCATATCCACTTCACCGGTAGCATTATCTACAATAGTAGATTTACCAGCAAGGATGTCCGAGTTAGTACGGTTCGCGTCTGAAGTCTGGTCAGATGCCACGGTGAACTCAAGGGCCCGTCCATCAACATCCACACCTGTCTTGGAGGTGCTATACGGATAATAAGCGTAGAACTTGAAAGTTCCCTCGCGGCTGATCCAAATCTTGTCGGCTTCGGATGCTGCTTCAAATTTCCCGTTGTTGTACACATACTTCTTGTTAGAAGCGAAATTCACCTTTCCGAGCGATTTGCCCGGTTCCACACAGAATACGCCGATGGCGTCATCCTGGAGCCAAACAGTTTTCGGGGCCGTTTTGGTATCCTCCCCCCAGTTCTCGTTTTGCTCCGCATTGTCATAAATAACTGCCAGAACCTGTCCCTTGTCATTGGTAACCGGGTCATCGTCCTTGTCACACGACTGAAAGCCCAGTGTCAACGCCAAAAGGTACATGACCGTTCTGAAGCAAACAACAAACTTCTTCATACATTAAAGATTTTAATTAAACTATAATTCAAAAATAATTGTCTGTCTCTTTGGAAGGCTATTTGTCCAACTTCACCCGCAGCATGAACCGTACCAGGCAAGAATCAGATTTGTTGGAATCGGCATAACGATCGCCGTAGAGGTCATAAGTAATTCCGTAATGCGGATACGCCGGGTCGGGTTCCGGAGTGGAAGACCAGTAATTGTTCATGCCGATCTGCCGTGCCTGAGGTACAGTGTCCAGCATGGCAAAAAGCCGATCGTATGATTTACGCAAGAGTCTCCATTCACCGACAGAGGGAACGAACCACTCCTTCCCCATCGAGCGCATCCGGTTGACGATGGGAGAATCCTTACCGAGTGATTTGACCCATACTTTGGTATTTTCCTCTCCACAAAGACTGTCCGGTGAAGCCACGCCATCCAGCACGGAACTAACGTCCGTCAACGGCAGGTTGAACTCCTGAAGGGAAAGAACATAGCACCAACTGCTGTCAGCCCCGGCTTTCATGTCAAAAACTATACCTTGCGGCTGCCTGATTGAATCAAACCCAGGGGAAAAAGTTCCGTCCTCATTATAGAAGAACCCTAATTGGGGTTTGACTGCGGGTGTACAACCTGCGAGCAGCCATGCCAACAATGGCAAGAAAAGTGCTAATTTCTTCATAAGTTGAAAATGTTTTGGTTATAACTTTCGCCATTTCACAGTTTATCAACTGCAAAACTACTTATAAAATTCTGAAATACAAAAAAATGTAGAATTTTATTAGTTTATCGATAGACAATTATATTATGAATATAGCCTGATGTCGTCCGGTCAATTATAAGAGATGTGATATACCTCGGTTGAAACCAGTCTTACAGTCTTGGAAAAAGCCTTGCCATCTTTTTCAAAACGGAGGTATAGATTAGCGGGATGCTCCCCATTATCTTCATCTTGAACGGTTTCGATACGGAGAACAAACATTCCCTTATTGTCAGGAGCCACGAAGCTGTCAACGACCTTGATCCATTCATTATCTTCCAATTCATAGGAGAACGAACATTCCTCGTCGCACCACACCTCGGGCATCTTCACGCCATTGACATACATGGAAGAAGCCAATGAGCACTGAAAATCGATCACCTCGCCCTTGTTGTCCAAAAGCACTTCGTTTTCCTTATATCCGGGATACATGACAAAATAATCATCACCGATTACCAGTTCACCCTTCTCCTGCTTGACAGGCATGGTCAGAGAATTGCCACCCACATTGAAGGAAACAGATGACAAAACAGCGTTCTCATAATCCATATTGGCCGGTGCTGTCAAAGAAAGGCTTGAGGTCTGCATGTTTGAACCTTCTTTTAGCTCGACAGAATAATCTTTGTTAGAGACAGTAACCCCTACTTCTGAACACGGTACATATTCATAAGTACCTTTGAACACACCATCCGACAACACCTGCCTGCGGATGGTCACATCGAAATCAGACACAGCGGCCATGGGAGAAACAAAGAGCGTATCCACCGGATCCTTCTTGGTTGAAGGCTCAAAACACGCAATTTCATACTTATCGAAAGTCAATTTTTCGGGAACATCCGGTATGACTTCCGAAGAGTCAGAACAGGAGACAAACATTGCCAAAGGCAACACATACTGAAAAAGTTTAAATTCCATAGTTGAAAAATATTATTGGGTTAAACATTAACTAAACGCATCATTACTAATTCGTTATACAAATATACCTATAATTATCAAGACTACAAAAAATACACAAAAAAACAGCTAAATTATTAACGCTCATTAGCTTTTATGAAATTTTTACGCAATTAATCCAAGCACGAGCAATACAGAATTCCGGAAAATAATCTATCCAATATACTGGTCCAGCTTAGAAATATAAGAAAATTATGAAAATTAATCGAGTTCGCTTGTTTTACCAACAATAACTTATTATATTTGCATATGTTGATTCAGACAACAACAATGTTCTTTGATTTTCACTCTGTTGTCAGATTGAAGGGATAATTAAACTGCCCCATTCAAGCAGAAAATATAATTCACACGGCTCTCTGGCAGATAGGGATAATGGCTAAATTTGAGGATTTCTATATCTTCTTGAAAAAGAGGGTATTCCATTAGAACAAGGATTAAGATATTTACGTGGCTTATTGCCGTAACGTACCTCATTTTGTCAAAGAATCCATTAAAACAAGGATTAAGACACTTTGACAAAACAGCCACCTCCCTATCTGCCAGAGAGTTTTCTTATATACGCACCTTTACCTAAAAAACAACAGCTAATTTTGGAACAGATAATAAACAATATCTTATTTTTCTGTTCCAAAATTAGCTGTACTCCGGTTGGTTCTCTTTTTGAAGTCTATCAGTAAAGAGCTACCTATAGAACCTATAGACAACTAATCAAACTGTGTAATCACCCGTCTGATTCGGGTAAAGCTGTCGTTATCCTTCTCCAGTTTATAGATATGCTTGTAGGACAAAGCATCCTGCTCTGTAGGAGATCCATTAATCAACAGGATATCCCGGTCGTTTGCGAACTTCAGGATACCTGCCATATTATTGGGATGCAGCTTGCCGATCTCATCCATCATACAGTGCAACTTGAATTCGGAAAATTCGGTGGAAGCATTACGTTTGAAAACATTCAGCAGCATGATATTCACCATAGACTTGACCAGGATATCCGTACCCTCAGAGCCTACATTAGTCAGCCGCTCAACGAACCCCGTATCATTCCGGTTCTCGATGACGCGGAATTTCAGATCGAAGAAGTCTGCCAGCCGGATCAGGTTTCCCGAATGCGCATCCATAGCCTTGATTAACTCACGCAGCAATGTCGTTGCCTTTTCGCGCGTCGCGGAGTCGTCTCCTGCAGTAGAGAACAGGTTTTGTCCCAAATCCCACCCGAACTCTTCATTGAACCGCCTAATCTCCTTCAACAGGTTCACTATCTTGTTCTGGCTAGGATCGATTCTCATTTCAATGCATTGGATAATCCCGACGAAATTCTTCTCCTTGAAATCCGTGTTTATCATTTCCACCACGGCACGGATATTCCCCTCTTGGGAAACCATGCTCTTGGTGTCAGCCGTAATCTGACGGAAAATATCCGAATTGCGTGTATTGATTCGTGACTGGTATTCCGAAATCTTGTCCTCCGCGATAAAATCCTTCAGATCACCGGCAAAGTCCATATACTCATGGTCATCGGAGAAAACCGTCTTGAATGCAAAGACATTACCCTCAGAGAAGTTGCCTGTATAGGCAACAATGTCTTTCCTCAAGCTTGATAACCGCTGTGCCTGCTCGTTGACAGAAATGGTAATCTCCCGTACCAAGGCACGGCAATCCCCGTCCGTCTCCCCCCTATCCATGGAAGAAAATATGGAATCACGGGAGACGAACCAATCAGACAAAGTTGACCGGTGATATTCCTCACGGTTCTCCATTGCCTTCCTGTTGGCTTCCTTCAATCCTTTCAGTTCTGCGTCCACCTTACCAATGTCATGGTTTACTTCAGAAAGACGTTTCTTCAGTTCATCCCTCTCCTGTCCCACTATCATTTGCAAGCGGGTACTCTCTGCGGTCCAGTGCGGAACCTTATCCAGTACTTCGCGCTTATCCTTCAGGTACTCGATAACCAGCGGCTTAGTCTCATTAATATAAGCAATCTCTTTATTGATATATACCAGCCGCGCATTAATCTCCTCCAGCCGTTTCGGGTCTCCCCCACTCGCCTGCAAGTTCTCAAGCTGCCGTCTGTCATATTCCGCTTTACGCTCTTCCAAGTTCGCCCTCTTAAGCCGGATTTCCTCTTGAATGCTCTCCCTCTCACGAGACAGTTCCTTGTCCAACACCTTCAATTCGCCTTCTTCCTGCTTCTGCAAAGCTGACATCTCCTTATCCAACTTCGCCTGAAGCGCATCCATGGTTCCACAGACAGAAGACAAAGCCGCTTCCAGCGCATGTAAATCTTCTTCCAGGCGGCGGACACTCTCATTCTGCGAACGTACCGCCTGATCCTGCAAGGCTGCCAGGCGGGACTCATCCTCCTTCTTGCGGATTTCCAACTGTTCCAACTCGTAATCAACCTGATAAAGATCATCCTTTATCGGTTTTACCGAAGACTGGTACTGTTTGCGTAACCGTTCCTTTGCCTTTTCCAAATCCAGACCGGCATCAGCCATAAACTGCCGGATAGACGCACATTTATCCATGGCGTCCTTTCTCTCTGACAGGTAATCTTCCTTGGTCTTCACCTGTCGATGCGAACCGGCAGTAAAACGAATCCCATAGAAAGTATCCCCATCGGCCACCTCTGCAGCAAATTCTTTAGAATACAACAAGCGCTCATCACATACCTGGCCGATGGTCTGCTCCCAACCCGGCTTGTTCTCCGACAGCCAGCTGAAGAAACTGTCTTTCTGGTTGTCCAGGAACTCGGTCAGCTCCGTTATCTTGGCATCCAACATCCCGATTTCACCCTCATTCGTTTCTCTCAGCTTTTGGAAATCTTCCTCCAACCGCTTTTCTGAGGTCTCCAATTCATTTGACTGGCAGGTAAGTTCATACTTGAGTTCACGCATCTTCAGCTCCAAGTCCTTCCGGTTTGACAGGTAGCTTCCCAGACGTTCCTTTACAGCATCCAGTTCCTCGGAAGAGCCTTTTTGTCCACGGACAGCATTAATCTGCATCTTCTTGGCCGCAATCTCCGACTTATATTTCTCCCTGTCAGCGAAAAGACGCTCCTTTTCGACCGAAGCCTTTTGTCGTAAATCATCCGTCAAAGAGCGGTAATAGTCACGACGCTCATCCCGACGGCAATTGATTCCCGCCTCGATTGCCAACAGTTGCTTTTGCTTCTCATTCTCAAATCCGGCCAGCTCATTCTTTAGATTGGCAATCAGGCCGGCATGGAGAACAGAAGCCTCCTTATTCTTTGAAGACAACAAATCCTGTTCCGTTACCAATGATTCCTGCTCTTGTTGCAAAACCTCGAACTTACTGCAGCGGTCCATTGCCGACCGGATATCCTTTCCGGAATAATACCGTTGTTTGGCTTCCGCTTTGGAGAGAGAGTCCTTCAGTACGGCCAACTCCGCTTCCATGGCCGCCGTCCGTTTCTTGGACTCCGTATCCAGCCGTTCCCGCTTCTTATAAAAGTCGGACTTGATTTCCTCTTTCTCATGTATCTTCCGTGCCAGTTCAGGCAGCACGCTCTCTGTTTGCAGATAAGCGCTCCGCAACTGCCGGCACAAGTCATTGATCCGCAAGTTCCGCTTACGGATATCGTCGAATAAGGAAACAATGCCGTTCGCCTTACGCATCATGCCCGGATCACGGAACGTACCAATGTCACTCAACTGGCTCTCGAACCCCGACAAATGGCTCCGGTAACGGGTCAGGTCAATCACGCTGTCTTCCTCGTTCAATGAAGTGATGATGGTCTGCTTTATGTAATCAGCCTCCAGCCGTGAATTAAGCAATACATTCTGGATGGTCCGGACAATGTTCTGATAAGAAACACTCTCCATCAGAGAGAAACAAGAATAATCCACCTTATTGTCAGTATTCCCATATAGGATATTCCGATATTCCTCATAGGTTGATATCGCCTTGCTATACTTGATTCCATTCTTGTCCAACACAGAACGCACGCTGTCCGACGAATAAGGTACACCTTCCTCGTCGATGAACAAGTCCGGCCGATACGGGGAAGCGATAAAGCGGTAACATATACGGTTCATCGTTTTATAGCTGAATACTGTGAAACAGCCATCCTCCCTCATTACCTCATATATAATATAGGAGTCAGCATAAGGGAAATAATACTCCTGATAGGATTTCTTTTCCACCGGAATGCCCAATCGTTGTGCGTCGGCATTATAAAAGAAAAGAATCGCCCGCAGGATAGTACTCTTCCCCACCCCCTGTGTTCCGATAAAATGTATGTTGCCGTCCAGCTGTATTTCAGAATAGCGGATAGCTGCACTGTTTATGAATATTATTCTATTGAGATATCTCATTTTCGTTTGCAATATTGATGCTGTTAATCATTTGAGTGAGGTAATCCCATGAAGACAGCACTTTCCATGTCCCGTTCATGTCACTCACACACTCGATAAAACCCTCCTTGCCCATTCGGTCCAGAATGACATCCAGAATATCCTTGCGCTTTTCCTTACCGCCGGCATGCTTCTTCAGGCCGTCCAGTTTCATTTCAAGATCCATGTCAATGCGTGAACGGACGAGGATCTCTGCCGGAGAGAAAGAAAATCCCGGTCCGAATGCCGTATCATAAGTACAAAAGAAATCCATGATGTCGATCCAGGCATAGAAACGCTGCAACTTTTGTTCCAGGGTAGCACGCGGCTCCTTACGGGAAAAGTAGAAATAATTGTTCCCCTGTTCCAGCACAAAGTTTATGTACATGAAATAATCGCGCAAGAGTTCAAAATTCTCCTCGACTATCAGGAATAATGTCTTCAGTTCCTTGACACTGGTGTTTGAGCACAGGAAATTACCCTTCGACAGGTAATCATAGACCTGAGCGGTCTGTACAGGCAAATTATCTAACATATTCTTTATTTCCTTTTAAAAATAAGAGCGTACTCTATATGCTCCATTTGTCCAAAACGGTCTGTTATCTCCAGTTCATTCTCATAAAGGGAAAGCAGCCGGCAAAACAAGGTCACTTTTGCGTCAAAATCCATTTCACGATTATACGGGTATCCCATAACAAAAGAAAACAGATCAGCATTGTCCTGACAGAAGGCATCCATCATCTTCCGGGTATTGACTGCGGTCATATCCACTTCGGTGTTCTCCATCTGTTCGACAGAAATACCGCCCAATTCCCGACGGGTTATCACCTTGTCCGAGCGCATGGCATCGGCCACCTTCAGGATTACCTCCAGCGCCTCGTCCGTCTGCAGGTAAGGTACTGATACTTTGAACAGCGGCAGCTGTACCCCTTCAAGCACCACGGAATGCTCTCCGTCAACCACCTCGCGCACGTTTGTTTTCTCCTGAAGCTCGAACTGTTCCCTTAGATACTTGATGCGCCGTAACTTGCGTGTAAACCCTACCTGGGTACGAATCTGGTTCAAGTAATCAATAATATCCTGTTGAGAATGAATCAGGCTATGCCCGGCACTGGACAGCTCCGTCTTTAGTTCACGGGATATGGCAAGAAGCTCTTCATCCAAAGAATCCACAAAAAAGCTGGTCTGATCATAGTCCAACAGACTGCCCAATTCGACGATAAGCCTGTTGATATCAATCCGCTTCTTATCCAGATTCTCCAATTTGGCGATTTTTACCTTATAATTAGGCTCGTTTTTGAATGTATTGTCGATAACCCGCTGCAAGGACACCACGTTTCGTACCAGAATCTTGCCCACCTTACGAAGGTGCGACTTGACCGAACGAAGATAAGCCAACTTGCGTGAAGCGTTGTCTTCCTTATTATAATAGTCAATCAATTGGTATATCAACTGGATGTTTTCATCTATCACGGAAGTGGATATTTCCTCGTTAGCCTCCAGAAGCAACTCGCAAAAAGACAGATAATGCTCGTCCAACTCTATGTATGGACCATTTCTGCGGATGACCTCACGCTCGATAAGGATATTCAATTTATTCTCGTCTATGATATCCAACGCATAATCGTAACGCAACGGCTGAGACTTTCTTTTTTCAAACAAAACCTCCAACAAATCCTTCCCCAAATTAAGGGTGTTGACGATATGAGGTATTGAATTAAATATGTACATATAGAACGATTAAAGGTACAAAATTACACAAATCGGGAGATTCACACAAATCTGCCCATCCCCCAATACGTGGCGATTCCTTCACATTTACCTTTTCCTTTTTGCGGACGGGAAACTCCGGGCATATATAATAGCTTGCTATTATGTATCTTTATAGTTTCCTGACTGACATTTTGGACTGATGACACAAAGTAACCATCTGTCCAAAATGTGTTTTCCCTGTAAAATATATGTCTAAGGTAATTTTCATGCTTCTTC